>Ga0209039_10000627_pt1 | contig 33945 bp, 21 predicted proteins | sample BogFormECP12_OM1_FD_188238 | JGI IMG/M metagenome (GOLD analysis project Ga0209039, IMG submission 188238) | Bog forest soil microbial communities from Calvert Island, British Columbia, Canada - ECP12_OM1 (SPAdes) (version 2) | ecosystem: Environmental > Aquatic > Freshwater > Wetlands > Bog ... | reverse complement strand
TGCTGCAAGCGTTCAGCGGTTTCGGGAGAAAAGTAGCGCTCGCCCGTCTTCAGGGACACCCGTGCGGGCACGTGCTCGACGATGATGAAACGCCCTTCGATTTCCAGGGTGTAGGTCACGTTCTGCTCAACAAAAGTTTCTTCTGAAACATCTCCCGGCATATCATATTCTCCGTTGCTTGTATTCGACCCACTCGTTTGCATCGGGTTCATAGACGGTGACGATCTTCACCAGGGGACGAGACGGATAGCTGCAATGGACATGAATAGGTCTGTCCATTCTCGTGAAACCCAGGATCAGGCAACTCGGGCCATACTTATCCTCGGGATAATCCTCAATGACCGCCCCTCTGGTTATCGCTTCCCGAACCTCCTGAACGTTGACGTGTCGCAGGATAGCCTGGTCAATTGCGTGTTGCGAAAACTCGAATAAATCTGCTGCAACCTTGGTGCGTATTGCTTCGATCAGTGGCATCTCTTGGATGATAGTCCAAGGTTAGCAGAGCTGCAACAACGTGAGATACATAAAGCCCAAGGCCAGCCCCTGACTTATATCGAATTCCCGGGTGGCGCCAGCCCGCGAGCGGGCCACGGTCAGCGTTTTTCTGACCGTAGGCTTTTCTCCTGCCCGATGCTCCAGCGGCAGGTCGGCGGTATGGATGGAACACGCCGCTACCGTTGCCCTGTCCAAAGTAAGTTTGCTGTAACCCGACTACCGCCAGAAGAACCCACGGTCAGGACCGCACTGACCGTGGCTACCCCCGCCTCACCCGCCGCTTGCGCGCGGGATTGAACTATTCCTGCCTGCTATGCCTTCGTCATCAAGGGAAGAACCCACGGTCAGAAGAACGCTGACCGTGGCTACCAGCTCCGCAGGACAAAGGCTCGGTGGCAAGAGGGAGCATCTGTTGACAGGCCCTCGCAGGCTGCATAACATGGATACTAACGATGATTGGGAAAACCGTTTCACATTATAGAATTCTGGAAAAGCTGGGCGGCGGCGGGATGGGAGTGGTGTACAAAGCCGAAGACACCACTCTCGGCCGCTTTGTGGCGCTCAAGTTTCTGCCCGAGAATCTGGCCCGGGACCCCCAGGCGCTCGAACGCTTCGGGCGCGAGGCGCGCGCCGCTTCGGCGCTTGACCATCCCAACATCTGCACCATTTTCGAAATCGGCGAGCACGACGGCGAGCCCTTCATCGTGATGCAGCTCTTGGAGGGGCAGACCCTCAAGCATCGCATCGAGTCCAAACCCCTCAAGACCGACACCCTGGTCGACCTGGCGATTCAGATTGCTGACGCGCTCGATGCCGCGCACGCCAAGGGCATCGTTCACAGGGATATTAAGCCCGCCAACATCTTCGTCACCCAGCGCGCCCAGGCCAAGGTGCTGGATTTCGGTCTGGCCAAGCTCGCACCTTCCAGCCGTCCGCAGATGGGAGCGGGCGCTTCCGGCATGTTGACCGCTGCGACGCGCGAAGAATTCAATACCAGTCCGGGCGTCACCCTGGGGACGGTGGCCTACATGTCTCCCGAACAGGTGCGTGGAGAAGACCTCGACGCGCGATCGGATATTTTTTCGCTTGGGCTGGTGCTTTACGAAATGGCCACCGGTGTGCCCGCGTTTAGTGGCAACACTTCCGGGGTGATTCATGAAGCCATTCTCAATCGCATCCCCGTTTCTCCGCTGCGCCTGAATCCTGATTTGCCCCCCAAGCTCGAAGAAATCATCGCCAAGGCGCTCGAAAAAGACGCCGACATGCGCTATCACAACGCTTCCGACCTGCGAACGGATCTCAAGCGTTTGAAGCGCGACACGGAATCCGGGCGCTCCGTCAGCCGGACGCCGGTGGCGGAGGCCAGCGGTTACATGTATGCCAGTTCCAGCCAACCGCGGCAAGAGCCGCTAACGGAGATGCCGCCTCCACCTCCCGCGCCGCCGGCGGCGAGCGGACCCGCGATGGCGCAACTTCCGCCGAGCACGCCCAGCGGGGCCACCCCTCCGCCGAGTAGCTCAAGTTCAGTTACGCCTCCTCCGAGCGGTCCCAGTGTGCTCACACCGGCTCCACTTTCGGCGGAACCCTCGGGCGTGGTTATTCCGTCGCCCCCAACATCCGCTGAAGTGCGGCGTCGCAAGTTCCTGATTCCTGCCGCGGCGGCTTTGCTGGTAATCGTGGTGGGTCTGGGGTGGTGGTTCGCGCGCCACCGTGCGTCAAGACCTGGGGCAGCGGAAGGCCATAAGGCTTTGGCAGTCCTTTACTTCTCCAACCTTTCGCAAGATCCCTCGCTTGACTGGCTCAACCGCGGCCTCACCGAAATGCTCACCACGAACCTGGCCCAGGTGAAGGGACTGGACGTGCTATCCACCGAGCGAATTCTCGCTGAGGTTCAACGCTTGGGGATGAAGGATGCGAAGGAACTCAACCCGGCCTCGGCGGGGGAAGTGGCACGTAACACAGACGCCGACGCGTTTATCACCGGCACGCTCCTGCGCGTCGGCCCCAAGCAGCTTCGACTCGACGTGCAGGTTCAAGACACCAAATCCGGCCAGATTCTATTTTCCGACAAGGTGGAGGCCGCGGACGTCCAGGGCATCTTCGGCATGGTGGACGCGGTGACGGGCCGCGTGGCGCAGCATTTCATGCCTTCGTCGGATATGGCCACGAATGCTCCGAGCATCGAAGAGGCGGCTACGTCCAATCTGGAAGCCTACCGGCACTTTCAGCTCGGACTCGAAGATCAGCAGCGCTTCCTCCTTGTCGAAGCGGTCCGTGAGCTCGAGGAAGCCGTCCGGCTGGACCCACAATTTGCGCTGGCATATTGGTATCTGTTTGACGTTTACAGGACTCAGGGAGATCTTCGCAAAAGCGAGGAACTTTGGCCTAAGTTGGAGCAATTGCAGTCCCACCTGTCGCGCAAAGACCTGTTGTTGTTTCAGGCGGAAACGGCTCTACGGGCTGGAGATACCGCGGGGGAGAAGCAGATTCTGGAATCCCTTCTCCAGGAGTTTCCCCGCCAGGACTTCGCCCGCGCGATGATGGTTCATGCGCTCCTCGCCACTGATGATACGGGCCGCGCCATCTCCGTATTAAAGGATGGCCTCCAACTCGATCCCCGTAATGAAACGCTCTTGAATGAGCTCGTCTACGCGGAGGCGGCATCCGGAAATCTGGCGGCGACGCTCCAGGCCGACGATCAATATATGGCCGTTCGCCCCAACGATCCGAACCCCTGGGACGACCGGGGGGACGTCCTCTACCTATTGAATCACGATGATGAAGCGGTGGAGGCCTATCGTAAAGTCCTGGCGATAAAGCCGGATTTCACCGGCTACGGAGACTACGTCAAACTGGCCGTCGTGTACGCGGACCAGAAGAAATTCGCGCTGGCGGATTCGGCGCTCGAGGAATACGGCCAACGCGCCACGGGCGCGGTCAAATCCTACGTGGCGATCTTTGCCGGGCAGTTTCAGGAAACGCGGGGGGACCTGGAGGGCGCGCGCGCGAATTATCAACGCGCCGTCAGGGACTTGGCCGGCGCCGGGCAAAACGCTGGCGCCGCGGGGGCCCTCGAGTCGCTGGCTTTGGTCTCGCTTCTGACGGGCGAGGGATTGGCCTCCGACCTGGCCTTCGCCCGTCAGCAAAAGCTCTCCGGACGGGAGAATCGGGCAATCGAGCTTTTGCAGGCCGCGCAGGGTGATACGGCGGGCGCCGAACGCAGCCTCCAACTTTATGCGGCGGCTCGCCCGGAGCTTGCTCCGCAAGGCATCGAACGGATCCGGAATGTCGCCGCCCTTTACGCCGCTCTGGTGCATAAGGACCCGCAAGGGGTGATCGCTGCGGCTGGCGGACTGCCCAATTCTTTCGGCGCGGTGTTGCAATATCCGCGCGGATGGGCCTATTTCGAGACGAAGGAGTACAGCCGGGCAGAACAGGACTTTCGGGCAGCGATTCTTGACGAGCGGCAGTTGTCAAATTTTAACTCCATGCGCACCCACTCCCCATTGCTCACTGCCCTGGCCCACTTCTATCTGGGCCAGGTCTATGAAGCCACGGGAAAGCGCGACCAGGCCACCAACGAGTACCAGGAATTCCTCTCCCACTTCGAAAACTCCCGCGCCAACCTTCCCCAGATCGCCCTGGCGCGCGCCGCCCTTCAGCGCTCCCTGCCGTAACTCTCCCTCTGGGTGCGCAACACATCAGTAAAGTCGCTGTGTGAAGCACCTTGGAGTGCGGCGGCTCGACGCCGCTCTCTCTACCGCTGACTCGTCAGCGGTCGGTGATGCGCCGCGACGAGTCGCGGCGAGCAAAAGCGGCGTCGAGCCGCCGCACTCCAAGGTGCTTCGCACATCGGCATCGACAATGGCCAGTCGGAAGCGCCTGGATGGGTGGCGCCAAATTCTCCTTGACTTTCGCAATCTGCTTGCACAATATATGGCTATGTCATATATGGATTCACGGATTCTTGATCGAGAGTTGAAGAAGGGTAGCGCGGAGCTGTTGATCCTTTCCCTGGTGGAAGCCCGGCCTCGACACGGCTACGAAATCAGCAAACTGATCGAGCAGCGCTCGGACGGCGCGGTCCGCTTCCATGTGGCGTCGCTCTACCCGCTGCTCTATCGCCTCGAAAAGCGCAGTTGGATTCTGGGCCGCTGGGTGGAGAAGTCCGGGCAGCGGCGGCGGCGCTATTACCGCCTGACGGCGGAGGGGCGGAAGGTCCTGGCTTCACAGCGCAAGGGCTGGCAAGTGTTCGCCGCGGCCATCAATCGCATTGCGGGGGTTGAACATGCCTGAATGGAAACAAGAAATCATCGAGCAGCTTGCAAGCTTGAAGTTGGCGCCGACGCGCGAGGCGGAAATCGTTGAGGAAGTGTCGCAACACATCGACGACCGTTATCGCGAGTTGATCACGGGTGGGGCGACGGAAGAAGAATCTCGCCGGATCGCACTGGAAGAGATCAGCGAGGAGAAGCTCCTTGCCAAGGGACTGGAGAGAGTCGAACACCAAGAGCCGCAGGAGCCGGTCGTGTTCGGAGCCAGGGAAAAGACGTACATCCTGGCAGGCCTTTGGCAGGACACCCGCTATGGCGCGCGCATACTCGCCAGGAATCCCGCCTTCACCGTAGTCGCCGCTGTCACTCTGGCGCTGGGCATTGGTCTGAACACCGCCATCTTCAGCATGGTGAATGCGATATTACTGCGGCCGCTTCCCGTCAGCCATCCGGAACAGATCTACACCCTGTCCGCCTCGGGGAAAGCAGGCGGTAACACGTTTTCGTATCTGGACCTCGAGGACATCCGGAATCAAACCACCAGCTTATTCTCCGATATGGCGGGAGTACAGATCCTCAGCACCACCGGCTTGAGCATGGCAGGCCAGAGCGAACGGATGTGGACCGACTTCGTGACGGGCAACTTCTTTGCGCTCCCGGGCGTTCGCCCCGCGCTGGGCCGCTTCATTCTCCCCTCCGAAGGTCAGGTGGCCGGCGCCGACCCCGTGCTAGTGTTGAATTATGCGTTCTGGAAGGCGCATCTGGGCGCTGATCGCGATATCGTCGGTAAGAAGGCATTGGTGAATGGCCGGCCTGTAACCATTGTCGGAGTTGCCCCGGAGGGATTCCGTCCCGTATCGACACTCATCGAGACGCAGGGTTACATGCCGCTGGGGATGGCGGTGGTCGATAACCAGACGAAGAGCGATTTCCTGAACGAGCGTCAAGACAAGCGTTTGATACTGATCGCCCGGCTCAGACCGGGAGTTACTGAGGACAAGATTCGATCCGTCCTGGACGTAGTAGCAAAGCGCCTCGCCGCGGAGTACCCGAAGGCCGACGACTGGAAAGTACTGAAGGCGTTTCCGCTTCCTCCGACGGGACCGACTGACGAGCCCCCGCAAGGGCTGGGCGTGGTGGGAGCACTCTTCCTCACCTTGGCGGCAGTTGTCCTGATCCTGGCCTGCGTCAACGTGGCGAACATCCTTCTGGTCCGCGCCAGCGTCCGCCGCGGCGAAATTGCCATTCGGATAGCACTGGGCGCCCAACGCGGCCGGATCATCGGGCAATTGCTCACCGAGAGTTTGCTGCTCGCGTTACTGGGCGGCGTGGGCGGGCTGGTGGTGGGCCTGGCGGGAAGCCGCGTGCTGAGTTCGCTCTCGTTCCACATGGACATCCCCATTACCCTGGATCTTCATCTTGACTGGCGCGTTTTCGGATACGCGCTGGCGCTGGCCCTTGTCTCCGGTGTGATCGCAGGCATCGCCCCCGCCTGGCGCGCGACATCAGGCGATTGGAACGAGGTTCTGCACGGAAGTGGACGCACCACCACCGCCGGGGGTCATGGCCTCCGCAAAGGTCTGGTTATCGCCCAGGTCGGGGGCTCACTGATGCTGCTGATCGTTGCCGGACTCTTCGTGCGGACTCTCGTGCATCTCCAAAAATCCGATTTGGGATTTGACCCGCAACACGTTTTGAATATCCCCCTTAATCCCGGTCTCGCCGGTTACAGCGAGACGCAGTCGTATGAGTTTGTCGATAGTGTGCTGGAGCGGGTCCGGGCGCTTCCGGGCATCGAATCGGCGAGTGTGGCGGCGACGGTGCCCCTGGGCGGCAATAATCAGGGAGCATCCATCGAGGTCGAAGGTCTGGCTTCGCCGCCCCAGCAGCAAACCCCTTCGGCGGGCTACAACATCGTCTTTCCCGCTTATTTCGAAACCATGGGCATCCGCTTACTCCACGGGCGTGGAATTGACGCGACGGACAAACCAAACTCGGGCCGCGTAGCCGTCATCAACCAGGCCATGGCGGAGCGCTTCTGGCCGGGCAAAGACCCCATCGGAAAACGGTTCAGCTTGGAGGGAGACCTCAACCATCCCCTCGAAGTGGTGGGCGTGGTGAGAAACAGCCGGACGTCGGACTTGTCCTCGCCGGAGGGTCCCTTTTACTACATTCCATTTGCGCAGCAACGCGTCCTGCCGGTCACGCTCCAGGTCCGTACCTTCGGAAAGCCGGAAGCCATGGGCCCGGGGGTCATTGGACTGATCCGGTCCCTCGCGCCGACGATGCCGGTTGCCGGCGCTCAGACCATGACGGATGCGCTCAATACCCCCAACGGGCTGTGGTTCTTCCAGTTGGGCGCGGGGTTGGCCGCCGCGATGGGAATCCTGGGCCTGGTCCTCGCCATCATTGGCGTGTACGGTGTGGTGTCTTACATGGCCACGCAAAGGACTCATGAGATCGGGATTCGCTTGGCCCTGGGAGCGCGGCCGGGACAAATTCTGGGAATGATCTTCCGCCAAGGGGTGCGGATTGTCGTGCCGGGAACCGTAATTGGCGTTCTTGCGGCCTTCGCAATTGCGCGGCTCATGGGTAGCTTCTTGGTCGGCGTGACCACAACTGATCCGCTCACCTTCGCCAGCGTCTCTGTCCTGCTCACGCTGGTCGCGCTCACAGCGTCTTACATCCCCGCGCGCCGAGCGACCAAGGTCGATCCCATCGTAGCGTTGCGACACGAGTAGCCAGTGTAGCGCGACCTTCAGAGGTCGTAGGGGCACCCCTTGTGGGTGCCCAAGGCAAGGGCACCCACGAGGGGTGCCCCTACGAGACTTCACAACGTCGTGGCTGGCAAATATTTACCACCGCCATCAACCGCATTACGGAGTTGAACATGCCTGATTGGAAGGAAGAAATCACCAAGCAGCTTGCAAGTTTGAAGTTGCCGCCGGCGTGCGAGGCGGAGATCGTTGAGGAAGTCGCGCAGCACTTGGACGATCGCTACCGCGAGTTGCTGGCGAGTGGCGCAACGGAAGCAGAAGCCCGCCAGACAGCGCTCGAAGAGATCAGCGAGGAGAAGCTCCTTGCCAAGGGCCTGGAGAGGGTCGAGCACCAGGTGGCGCAGGAGGCGGTCGTTCTGGGCGCCAGGGAAAAGAAGAACATCCTGGCAGACCTTGGGCAGGACCTTCGCTATGGCTTGCGCATGCTCCGCAAAAACCCCGGCTTCACCGCCGTCGCGGTGATAACGCTGGCGCTGGGCATTGGAGCGAATACGGCGATCTTCAGCTTCGTCGATCAACTCTTGCTGCGGCCTCTTCCTTTTCCTGAGGCCGAACGGCTGGTGGCCCCATGCTATCGCGTCTTGCGTACCTCCGATGTCTACAACGCAAGTGTGTCACTTCCAGATTACGTCTTTTACCGAGACCACAGCACAACCCTGGCAGCACTGGCGGCATACACTGACATCGACGTTACCTTGCGTCTCGGTGACCGCCAAGTCCGGCTCCCCGGTGAGATCGTTAGCAGCAACTATTTCTCCGTCTTGGGCGTATCGCCGTTTCGCGGAAGGTGGTTCCTAGCGGACGAGGACGCTGTGCCAGGGCGGAATCCGGTGGTCGTGCTCGGCTATGGATTATGGCAGCAAGCTTTTGGGTCGGACCCTGAAGTGGTTGGCCGGCATGTGGTCATCAATGGAGTTTCCTTCGCCGTCGTGGGCATAGCGCCACGGAATTTCGTCGGCTGGCGCCTCGATCGAGCCACGAAGCCGGAATTCTGGATTCCGACCATGATGTATCCAGTTGCACTGCCACAAATAGGCCAATTCGACTTGCAACATGTGGTGGGATCCGAGTGGTTATCCGCGGTCGGCCGCCTGAAAGCTGGAGTGACCATGGCGCAAGCCCAAGCGGACTTCGCGTATCGCCTGGAGCAACTCAAACAGACGCTGTGGCGTGGTGTCTGGCAGGACACGGACGATCCCTTGCAGTATGTTGGAGTGCTCATCCCGGCCAACGAAGCTCGGATTGATCCTGGCTCGAGAAAGACGGTCCGCACATTTCTCAGCATGCTGATGGCTGTGGCAGGTCTTGTTCTGCTGATTGCCTGCTCGAATGTGGCGAGTCTGATGCTTTCCCGAGCCGTCAAGCGGCAGAGCGAAATGGGAATACGCTTGGCGCTCGGCGCGGGCAGGGGACGTCTGTTCCAACAACTCCTTACCGAAAGTCTGCTCATCACATCCGTGGGATGCATTGCGGGGTTGATGCTGGCAGTGGCTGCCACAAAGTTCCTGGCGGGCGTTCACGGGCCGCTCAAGGTGCCATTATTAATTAGGCCCAACCTCGACTTTCGTGTCCTGGCATTCACGCTCATTGTGGCTTCGTTAATAGCAGTGATATTCGGCCTTATCCCGCTTCGCCAGGGTGCGCGACCTGACCTGGTCTCGATCCTTAAGGGGGATTCCGCTTCCCCCACGGGGCGATCGAGGTTCGGAATGCAGCAGTTCCTCATCACTATTCAGGTTGCGCTTTCGGTGGTTTTGCTGATTGGAGCAATCCTCTTCGTTCGCACTTTGCGCAACGCCGAAGCAGCGGACCCGACACGAGATCCTGGAAGCGTCCTACTGCTCAAAATAGACCTGACCGAGCGGAAGTATGATGAGGCGCGTGGAAAGCAGTTCTATTCGGAGCTGCTGTCTCGCGTACGTACGCTTCCCGGAGTGCCCAGCGTCGCCCTTGTTTACGTGGTTCCCCTGGGTGGCTGGCGGGGCGGGAACAACATCGTTCCGCACCCCGGCGATAAGCCCGTGCAGGTGGATTTTAATGACGTCTCGGAGGAATATTTCCAAACCGTGGGATTGCCAATAGTGCGCGGCAGGACCTTTAATGCCGGGGACCGTGCCGGCACGCCTAACGTTGCGATAATCAATGAGCGGATGGCCCAGCGGTTTTGGCCGGGAGAAGATCCCCTTGGAAAGCAGATTGGTTTGGAGCAGCCGACCCGCACCGCCGAAATCATTGGTATCGTGAGGGATGGCAGGTTTCGCAATTACCGGGCGTCGATCAATGCGTGTTACTACGTGCCATTCTCACAGGAATACCTGGGTAGGATGAGCCTGGAGGTGCGCGTGGAGGGAGACCCGCTGCGGCTGGTCACGCCCGTTCTCCGTCAGATCCACGATCTCGATGAAGAGGTGGTCACGGGCGACGTGTGGACACTGAAGTCCTTCCGGGACGCGGGACTTGGCCAGGAACGCACTTCCGCCGCACTGCTGAGCGGCTTCGGAGTTCTCGCCGTGGCGCTGGCGGGCATTGGATTGTACGGTGTGCTCGCCTTCGCCGTGGCTCGGCGAACCCACGAGATCGGCATCCGGATGGCACTGGGAGCGAGTCGAAGCAATGTCTTGGGACTGGTGACGAGGCAGGGGATGGCTCTGACGCTGGTGGGCCTCGGGGCCGGATTGATCTGCGCATTCGGCTTGACGCGTTTGGTTGCCAGCTCTTTGTACGGCGTTCAGCCCAACGACCCCATCACCTTTGGTGGCGCTGCGGCATTCGTGGCGCTTGTAGCGCTGCTGGCCAGCTACATCCCCGCCCGCCGTGCCACGAAGGTGGACCCGATCATCGCGCTGCGATATGAGTGAAGCAAGAGGACAGGCTTCCGACGTTTGAGACCCCGTGGTACGATGCCTGTCATTCTGAGCGCAGCGAAGAATCTCGCCTTGGGCACTTTCGCGAGTACACGAGATCATTCGAGCGCTTTACCGCGGAGAAGGCAGAGCGAAATCCCTTCGCGGAGTCTACCCGGAGCGAACCGGCAGGGCGAGATTCTTCGCTGCGCTCAGAATGACAGCGAAGGGCTCAGGATGACAGCATGGGGACTTTCTGCGCACATAAAAGGAACGAACCCCGCCCTCGCACCCTGAGTAGGCTCCAAATAGTTCTTGACATCGGGAATTGAGTAGGCTAATATTAAAGTACGTGCCGGCCTCCTGCCGGCGCGTGGCGCCTCTCGGATACTCCCACCACGAGAGGACAAAATACCGAGAGGATAGCTTGCTGTACAGGCCGGAGTGGGTCCTGAGGGAGATGATCTGTGGTCAGTCGTCAGTAACGGTGCGTCCTGACCAAGGTCAGTAACGGGGCGACGAGCCGAAAAGGTGTCTAAAATGAAGAGTGCTCGCAACATATTGAAAACAAATGGTCAAAAAAGTGCTCTGGATGAGTTATTGAAAATAAAGGGGCGATGAAATAAAGATGTTAAAAATGAAGGTAGCTCTGGATGAGTTATTGAAAACAAAGGGGCAAAAAAAGTGCTCTGGATGAGTTGATGAAAACAAATAACTTACCGTATTTTCGCGATGATTAACTGAAAGTAAAGGAGATAGCCTTTGAATAGGAGATCGGACAGCCACGGCATCTCAACCAACGTCCGGAGGGTCTTGATTTGAATAGCCGACAACGAGTTAAATGCGCCATCAAGTTCAATCATCCCGATCGTGCTCCCATTTCCCACGCGGTTCTTCCTGCCGCGCAGATCAAATACGGCAAGGCGCTGGATGAAATTCTCACGGAGTTCCGCGAGGATTTCGGCTGGGACTACATGCAGGATCTTCCCCTGGCGGATTTCCCCGCCGTTTACAAGCAGGGGAGAAACATCGACGATTTCGGCACGGTGTGGTTCTCCGAGTGGCTGGGGGTTTGCGGTATCCCCATCGAATGGCCGATCCGCGATTTGGAGCATTACGAGGATTACCGGTGGCCGGAGGTCTTTACCGCGGGGCCGCCCTCGGGCAGGCTTTACAGCGGCCATATGATGGGCTTTGTCGATCGCTGGTATGCGCGGGGCGCGTGGATTACCTTCTTCGAACAGCTCCAGCAGTTACGCGGCATGGAAAACTTCCTGCTGGATATCGCCACCGAGTCCAAGGAGTTCTACCGCCTGCTCGACGATTTGCTGGATTTCAACCTGCGCTGGATCGACAGGTGGACGATTTTGGAATATGACGGCCTGCACTTTGCCGACGACTGGGGCGGCCAAACCTCGCTGATCATCAAGCCAGAAACGTGGCGCCGGATCTTTAGGCCGCGGTATGCGGAAATGTTCAAGCGAGTCCGCGATAAGGGAATGGACGTGTGGTACCACACCGACGGGCAGGTGCGCGACATCTTTGGTGATCTAATCGAGATCGGCGCGCAGGTGATCAATTGCCAGGTCCCCGTGGTGGGGCACGAGTGGATCGCCAGGAACGTTCGCGGACGCGTGGCCATCCGCACCGATGTTGACCGTCAACGCATCATGCCTTTTGGCTCGACGTCGGAAGTGATGGAAGAAGTGCAGCGGACCTTCGAGGCGTGCGGGTCGTCAAAGGGCGGCATCGTCGCCTGCGGCGAAGTCGGCCCCGACGTGCCGCTGGAAAATATCCGGGCCATGTACGAGGCCTTTCGCAAGTACGGTACTTACGCCTAATGATGCTCACCGCAGAGACGCAGAGACGCGGAGGAGTAAGAACAAGTCAAAAGGCAAAGTGCAAAAGACAAAAGGCGTTTCATCGCGCGGAGACGCAGAGCCGCTGAGAATTGCAGACAGTACAAAGGGTCAAAACCTACGGCAGTTCACTTTTGCCCTTTGCCTTTTGCAATTTTCCTTTTGACTCTCTCTTACTCCTCCGCGCCTCAGCGTCTCTGCGGTGCGATAGGTTTTGCGAAGGGGGAACATGACTCCTCGGGAAAGAGTGCTGACGATTCTGCATGGGCAGAAGCCTGACCTGGTGCCGTGGTTCGGTGACTTGGATTATTGGGCGACGGCACTGATCGGGCGGGGCGAAAAGCCGCCGGACTTCAAGCAGAGTGACGCTTACCTGGACTGGCACCGCGACCTGGGGGTGGGGTTCTACCTGCAAGGTTATTTCCCTTTTCGCGCCATCACTGAGCATTGCCGGGTGCGGGAATGGACCGAAGGAAACCTGCGGCGCCGCCTCATCGAGACGCCCTGCGGAACCTTGCGAGAAACCTGGACGTGGCTCCCGGAATCGTTTGCCGAAGCCCCCACCGAGCATTTGATCAAGTCCGCTGCCGATTTGCGCGCTTACCGTTATTTCCACGAGAACACGCGCTATGAGCCGGACTACGCTTTCGCCGAGCGGCGGCGCGCGCAGGTGGGCGACATGGGAATTGTGCTCTGTTATTTACCCAAGAGCCCGCTGATGCAGTTGATTGCCCTGGACGCGGGGCTTACGACGGTTTTCGAAATTTTTACCGACGACGGGGAGGAATTTCGCAAGACCTTGGAGGTAGTCCGGCGTTCGCACGATGCGGCGGCGAACATCGCGGTGGAGAGTCCTGCCGAAGTTCTGATGATTCCGGAGAACCTCTCCTCCGAGTGCGTGGGGAAGACCTTTTACGAAATGTTCATGCGCGATTATGAAGAGACCTGGGCGCGGCGCATCCGCGAGGCAGGGAAGTATTCGTGCATTCACCTGGACGGGACCATGAAAGGCCTGTTGCGCGAGACCTGTTCCACCAGCCTGACGTTCATCGAGGCGCTTACCCCTGCGCCGGCGGGTGATTTGGAAATCGAGAAGTGGGCGGAGTGGAGCGGCAACTCGCGCACCATTCTTTGGGGTGGCCTACCGGGAGTCTTCTTTACGGGAATGGTGAGCGATCAGGAGTTTGATGCCCACGTTCGCCACGTGCTGGAGGTTATGCGCTCCGAACCGCGCTACGTGCTGGGCGTGGCCGACCAGGTTCCCCCCGATGGTCTGGAGCGGCGTGTGCGTCGCGTCGGAGAACTCGTGGAAAAGCACGGGGCGTTCGTCTGAGGACGTCTTGATGGTATTAACCGCAGAGACGCGGAGGAGAAAAAGAAAGGCAAAAGGCAAAAGGCAAATCGCAAAAGTCAAAAGGCAAAAGTGAAAACCACGCGTCACAAACGGGGTGCAGACTCAAACCCGACGGCTTTTTACTTTTGTCTTTTGCACCTTGCCTTTTGACTTGTTCTTACTGCTCCGCGTCTCTGCGCCTCCGCGGTGGGCCCCCTACTGCACGAATCGAATCACGCCAAACGACCACGGCGCGTGAAAGGAGTTGGTGTCGTTGTGCACCAGGCTCCAGGAAAGGAAGCGTCGTTGGGTATCGTCACCCGGACCGTCAGCGCGAAAGAAGTTGATCCGCCACTCGGTATTGGCCTCCAGCGGCTTCGTTCCATTCAAAGCGGCTACCGGAATGCGCAGCTCACAGGTCCAAACATGATTCTTCGGGTCGATGTGCGTCGCGTGGTCGAACCCGGAATCCCATTGAGGATTGCCGAAGGGTGTCTTGTCGAGATCGATTTCCAGATCGATCCAAAGGTTATTGGGCGCCACTTCAAACTCGTAGTAGTGCCTCATGCGTTCGGGTTGAGGATTGAGGAATACTTCCACTACGTCGCGGTCCCAGAGCTTCCAGAAATCCTTGCTGGGATCCCTGCCCTCGTACAAATTCAAGGTTGTGTATTTGCAGCGGTAGGCGAAATAAACGTAAGCCGGCGTCCAAAGCGAAGCGATCTCGGTGGCGGATTGTGGGAAGGTGACCGGCTTGAAAGCGTCATGATCAACCTTGACCCAGGACGCCCGGCGCCAGACCTGCTTATCGAGATTGCCGTCCGGGACAAAATCCCGGGCCGTGGACTTGGAGATGAACTGCGAGTTACTGATATAGGTTTGGGGCTGCGAACCAGGAGCTTTCGCTGCTTCCACCATCAGACAGCCTCCGTACACAATGATGAGGACCACAAGACCGGCGAGCTGTTTTCGACAGGACATCCACAACCTCCTCGGTGGACCAGATGCACGCACATTAAACCGCACATTATGGCGGACGGGGGAAAAATTCACAACGGGATTCGACCCGCACGGGATTCGACCCGCAACATAAGCGTGTTGACTCTGTGGGGAAGGAAAACTAAGCTGGCACGGTTGGAAAGGGAAGCGACCAGAATGGTAGCGCGGACCTGTTCTGTAGGTCCGCGGCTTTCCCTTGCCCAGAGGGGGCGAGCCGCGGACCTACAAAACAGGTCCGCGCTACAACTGCTTGTGGTTGACGAATACCAGCATTGAAGTGTTTATCCGCAGCCTTTAAGGCCGGACAGTTGGAGAGGGAAGCGAGGAGGAGAAGATGAGTTTCTGGAGTCGAAGGCAGTGGTTGCGCGGCGCCGTTGCCGCCATGGTGGGAGGCCACGCGGCTGCGGCGCCAACGCCGGCGCGGGCGGGGTCGAGCCCCGGGAAACCCGCGGAAGAACGTAAAACGCCGCTGGACCTGAGTGATTTCCAGCCCAAAAGCATGCTCCACCTACCGGAGACGAAGGTTCCGCGCTCGAAGTTCCCGGTGATTGATGTCCATACACATCTTTCCTTCCAGGCCGCCGGCCAGCACGGGGTTAGCCTGGGCGAAAAGATGAAGTACCCGATGCCACCGGAAGAAGTTTTGGCGGTCATGAATCGCAAGAACCTTCGTGCCATGGTGGATCTTACCGGCGGACACGGCCAGGGCTTGGTAGAAGTCATCGAGAAGTGGCAGGCCGCTTATCCGGGCCGCTTCCTGGTGTTTACCGAACCGTGGTGGGAGCGCTCGAACGAGCCCCGCTACGCTCAATTCCAGGCGGATGAGATCGAGCGTGCCCACAAGGCCGGCGCCAAGGGATTAAAGGTGGTGAAAACGCTGGGGCTTTACTTGCGCGAAAATGTTACCACGGGGAATCTGGTGAAGCTGGACGACCGGCGCTTTGATCCGATGTGGGAAGCCTGTGGTGCGTTCGGCATGCCGGTGGCCATTCACACTTCCGACCCCGACGCGTTTTTCCTGCCCATCGACCGCTTCAATGAGCGGTTCGAAGAGTTGAACAATCATCCCAGTTGGTCGTTCTACGGCCAAGACTTTCCCAGCAAAATGGACTTGCTCGAGGCACGCAACCGCGTGTTTGCCCGTCACCCCAAGACGCAGTTCATTGCCCTGCACGTCGGGAACCGGGGAGAAGACTTGGGCTACGTTTCCGAATGCCTGGACCGCTTGCCCAACATGCACGTGGAGACGGCCGCACGGCTCAACGAACTCGGCCGGCAGCCGCGCCGGTCGCGCAAATTCTTCGAGAAATATCAGGACCGCATCATGATGGGAACCGACGCGGTCCCGCACGGCATGGAGACTCCGCAGCAGATTTTCGGCGATGAGCTGTACGAAATCTATTACCGCTTCCTGGAGACAGAAGACGAGTATTTCGACTACGCACCGGTGCCGGTTCCTCCCCAGGGACGCTGGAGAATTTCCGGACTGGGTCTGCCGGACGAAATCCTCCGCAAGGTCTATTACGAAAATGCCACGCGCTTGTTGAAACTGGGTTCGTGAAACAAAGCCGCGTAGCGCGGACCCCCGTTCTTGGGGTCCGCAGTTCTTCTTTTGGAAATGCCGCAAATCTCAAAGACGGAGGCCTCCCTCGCGTTCCGGAGCGCGAGTCTCGGGAAGAGCCGCAGACCTCAAAACCGGAGGTCTGCGCTACACTTGCTGCCTATTTGCGCGTGCGAAGCTTTGGAGTGCGGCAGCTTGCTGCCGCTTTGTTACCAGCCAGCTCGCTGGCGGCGAATTGCGCGCGCATTCGAAATCCCCGCGAGCAAGCTCGCGTGGAGGAAAGCGGCAGCAAGCTGCCGCACTCCAAAGCTTCGCACCGCATGCCTCCGTTGAAGCGCTCTACCGCCGGCGTTTGACCTTTGCTTGCGGGTGAGCTTTCTGCCTTCCGCCTCCTGCTCATCACCCCCGCCCCCCAAGCCCATCGTGAGAAATGAGGGCTACCGGGGCAATTCTACTTCTCCGGTAATTGTCAACTTGGCCTTCGCACCTCCCGCAGTATTGCCCGGTTGGGCGCCACCCACGAAAATGGTGTACTCGCCCGACGCTACGACGTGTTCCCCGTTGTCATTGACCATGCTCAGGTCGCGAGGTTTGAGCGTATAGGTCAGGTGGCGAGTTTCTGCCGGCGCGAGGTGCACCCGTTCGAATCCTCGCAGGGCGCGAGCCGGAGCGCCCGGCGCCGGGGGGAACTCCAGGTAAAGCTCCGCCACTTCATCTCCGGCCGTTCCCGAGGTGTTGCGGACATCAACCTCCACCGTCAGTTCATCTCCGGCCTTAAGCTGCGGGGACGAAAGCCGGAGACTGCTGTACTCGAACGTGGAGTAGCTCAATCCATAACCGAAACTGTAGAGGGGTTTCCCTCGAAAATAGCGGTAAGTGCGGTTCTGCATCGAGTAATCTTCGAAGGGCGGAAGTTGGTCGAGGGAAGCGTAAAAAGTAATCGGCAGGCGGCCGCCGGGATTGTTCACGCCCGCCAAGGTTTCGGCAATCGCCGTGCCGCCTTCCTGACCGGGGTACCATGCTGCCAGGACGGCTGCCGCATGTTCCTGCGCCCAATTCACCGCCACCGCGCTCCCGCTCATCAAAACCACCACCAGCGGTTTGCCGGTGGCCGCCAGCGCTTCCAGCAGTTGTTGCTGCGCTTGCGGTAGTCCGATGTCCGTGCGGTCGCCTCCTTGGAAGCCCGGCACCTGGATGGACATCTCCTCGCCCTCCAAGTCCGGTGAAAGTCCTACGAAGGCCACCACCGCATCTGCCTGCTGCGCCGCCTTCACGGCCTCATTGCGGAGGACCTCAACGGGGGGTTGCCAACTTAGCAGGGCTCCGGCTCCGAAGGTTGGGGCTTCGTGCACATATTCAAGCCGGAAGGCATGTGCCTTCGTGTCCTCGAAGTGTGCCTGAAACGTGGTGCGGAGGTCTTTCTGATCCGCTTCAGTCCATGTCTTGTGGGCGGGTAGCGTTGTGTCAAGAACCGAATGGCCATCAAGATAAATCCGGTAAGCTTCCCAACCACCGTCCGGATGCCACCCTTGCGTGGGTATGTTAAACGTATAGTCGCCGGGTCCAGGCGGAGTGAGTGTGCCGTTCCAGCGCACGCCGAAGGCCTTCTTGGAAACCCCCGGCACAGGAGCAGCGGCGTCCCAGTCAAACTGAATCTGCGCGTCCACGCGTGTACGCACGGGCTTGCCGGAGAGGTCCGTATTGGAGAAGTACTCCGCTTTCAGGCCCTCCGCGCTCGCCCCCTCGTCCGTATGGAACGCCGTCCGTGGCACCGGGATCGGTAGCTCGACCAGGTAGGGAGAGCCTTGTGAGTAGAGAACCTTGGCCTTGCCGGCAAACTGTTTCCGCAGCCCATCCAGGGGATAAACGGGATGAGAGGGTTGGCCATCGTAGTTTCCTTCCAGGGCTGCCAAGGACTCCGCATTGGGTCCAATGACGGCGATGGTTTTGAAACTCGAGTTTAGAGGCAGGATGCCATTCTGGTTTTTCAGCAGCACCATTGCCTCCCGCGCCGCCCGCAGGGCCAGTAGCCGGTGCTGGGGTGAGTCATCCTCCGAATAAGGAATCTGGTTAAAGGCCACCGATTTCGGCGGATCAAACATTCCCATGCGGAAGCGTGCGATGAAGAGGCGCTTCAAGGAGGTATCGATTTCGCTCTCTTTGATCAAGCCGTCCTGCACCGCCTGCGCCAGCGCCACGTACTCGTCGCCACAGGTGGTGTCTGTCCCCGCTTGGACAGCCAAGGCCGAGCCGTGCGCGTTGTCGGGCGTGAGTTTGTGGCCGGTCGTGATGTCTTCCACCGCGCCGCAATCGGACGTTACATAACCCTGGAACTTCCACGCCTCGCGCAATGTTTCTTGCAGCAGGAACTTGCTGGCGCATGCCGGCGTGCCATACACGGCATTGTAGGCGCACATCACCGAATCCGCGTGGCCCTCCACAATGGTGGCGCGAAAGGCAGGCAAATAGGTGTCCTCAAGGTCGTGCGGCGAGGGCTGCACATTGAACTTGTGCCGCTCCGGGTCCGGCCCGCTGTGTACCGCGTAATGCTTGGGCGTCGCAATCGTCTTGAAGTATTTGGGATCATCTCCCTGCAAACCGGTCACGAAGGCCACCCCCAACTTCGCGGTGAGAAAGGGATCTTCTCCGTAGGTTTCTTGGCCCCGTCCCCAACGCGGATCACGAAAGATATTGATGTTGGGCGACCAGAAATCCAGGCCAAAGAAGATGCTGTGGTTTCCTTCCCGCTGTGCCTGGTTGTACTTGGCGCGACCTTCGGTGGCAATGGTCTCGCCCTCCCGGTGGACTAGGTTGAAATCCCAGGTTGCGGCCATGCCGATGGCCTGTGGGAACACGGTTGCGTACCCGGAACGCGCCACCCCGTGCAGCGCTTCACTCCACCAGTCATAGGAGGGAACGCCAAGCCGAGGGATGGCCGGCGCGGTGTGCTGCATCTGCCGGACCTTCTCCTCGAGCGTCATGCGCGAGATGAGATCGTCAACACGCTTTTCCACCGGCAGGGAAGTATTCAAATAAGTAGGAGAGGGATTTTGAGGCTTGGCCTGGGCTTTTGCTGTAAACATCAGCCCGCAAGTCATGATGAGGGCAAAGAGCGCGCGTGCCATGTAACGAACCGCCAGTCGACGATGTTTCACGTTCATAGGGCTCACTCCTTAAAGGAAATTCGAAAAGGATTTCACCACAGAGACACAGCGGTCACGGAGAACGAATGCCGACAAAAGTTACGGGTTAACAAACCATGGAGCCATCATTTCTAGCCGCGCAAATATAAATGCATTTCTCCGTGGTCTCTGTGCCTCTGTGGTGAAATCCTTCTTGCACTGCGGCCGGCAGCCGCGCTGCGTCCCCTGTGGTAAACGCTTTGGCTTCGGACGCGTGAGAAAAGCTCAAGATTATTCGTGCAAGTAAGACGCCGCCGTGCCGTCGCGGCCATAGTGGCTGAAATGACTGCGATGCGTCAACCGGAATCAGCGAAATGTTGTGCCCTAACTCGATTCTTGCACCTCGATACGCGAGTGCTACACTCTGTTGTCGCGGCGTTTGCCCACCGCGCAAGACCTCACGCCCGTGGAAGGAGTATTGGACATGAAAGGGATGAAATGGTTTCTTCTCGAACTTCTGATTTTCGCGCTTGCCGCGCCGGTCAGCGCGCAGACCTCCAGCAAACTTGATTTCCTTTCCGACCTTCCCGACTACGCCCATCTGCGCACCATGCTGCGGGAACATTTGAATCGGGAAGCGATCACCCGGCTGGAAGACCGTCGGCAGCAAATCGCTCGCATCTCAACCCCGGAAGAAATCGCCCAGCGCCGGGCGTACTTGCGCGAACAAATGATCCGCGACTTGGGCGGATTGCCGGCCCGGACGCCGTTAAACGCGCGCGTGGTGGGCACTCTGGATCGCGACGGCTACAAAATCGAAAAGGTCATTTTCGAAAGCCAGCCTCATTTTTACGTTACCGGCAATCTCTACCTGCCGAAGACGGGCAATCCACCCTATCCGGGCGTGCTTTTCCCGCTCGGGCATGAAAACGGCGGCAAGTCCAACGGGGACTGGCAGCAGACCCTCGCAAACTTTGTGCGGCGTGGTTACGTTTGCTTCACCTGGGACCCGATTGGCCAGGGAGAGCGCGTGCAACTCTTCGATCCCGACCTGGAAGCCGGGAAGATCTCCGCGTCGACGGACGAGCACACTGACATCGGACTCCAGTGCCTGCTGGTAGGTGACAACCTTGCGCGCTACACGATTTGGGATGGAATGCGGGCGCTCGATTACTTGCTCTCGCGCCCGGAAGTGGACCCGTCGCGCATCGCCTGCACGGGAAATTCCGGCGGCGGGACGCACACCGCCTATCTCTCGGCGCTTGACGATCGCATCAAGGTCGCCATGCCATCGTGCTACATCACTTCCTGGCGGCGGCTGCTGGAATCGATCGGGCCGCAGGACGCGGAGCAGTGCCTCCCCCCCTGGATCGGCCAAGGTCTGGATCACGGCGACTTCGTGCTGGCCTTCTCTCCCAAGCCTTACCTGATCCTCTCGGCGATTCGGGATTTCTTTTCCATTAACGGCGCGCGGGAGACTTACCAGGAGGCGCAGCACGTTTATTCCGTCATGGGCGCGCCCGATAAGGTGAGCCAATTCGAGGCGGACAACGGGCACGGATACTTGCAGCCGCGCCGGATCGCAGCCTATCGCTGGCTGAGCCGATGGTTCAAAGGCCAGGATGACGATACCCCGGAAGTGCCAGTGGCGCCCGCGTCCGAAGAAGAATTGCGCTGCACCGATTCGGGCCAGGTAACGGTTTCGCTGGGGGGGGAGACGGTATTCTCCCTGAACCAAAAAAGGTATGAGGAAGTGAAGCCCCGGCGGCCGGCACCCACTGACCCACAGGCCGTGGCCGCCTTCCAGAAAGAGGTCCGCAGCAAGGTTCAGCAGTTGGCTGGTGATCAACACGTCGCGGCCCCGCTCAGTGTGAAGCCCTTCGGAGTGATCCATAATGATGGGTATCGCATCGAGAAGCTGACCTACGAGAGCGAGCCGGGGATTATTATCCCCAGCCTGCTCTTGGTTCCTGAGAATGACGAAGGCCGAAAGCCCGGCGTGCTCTACGTGAACTCCCAGGGCAAGGCCAATTCCGGGGGAGAGATCGAGGCGTTGGTCAAGAGCGGCGTTGTGGTTCTGGCTATCGACGCGCGCGGCTGGGGCGAGACCACTGGTGATTCGAGTGACGAAGCGAAATCTTGGAACGCGCTCTTCCCAAACTACAACCCTGCCATGACCGCCCTGCTGCTGGGCAAGTCCTTGGTCGGCATGCGTGCCGAGGATATTGCCCGCGGCCTTGACCTGCTCGCGAATCGCCCCGAGGTCGCTGGAGAAAAAATCTATGGCATGGGAGTGGGCGCAGCCACCATCCCCCTTTTGCACGCGGCTGTTCTCGACCCGCGCATCAAGAAACTAATTTTGGAGGGGGGATTGGTTTCCTACGATTCGGTTGAGACTTACCGAATTCAGCGCGGCATCATCGAAAACGTGATCCCCGGCGTCTTAAAGGCTTACGACCTGCCTGACCTCGTGGCCGCGCTGGCTCCCCGTCCCACGTGGATTGTGGATGCGCGCGACCCGCTGGGTTATCGAGCCGGAATCGCCACGGTGCGTGGGCAATACGCCGGCGCGATGGAGGCCTTCAAGGCCGAGGGCGCGTCGGATGCGCTGCACATTGAGGCGACCGAACCCAAGGATGAATTCAATTCCATCTATCGAGGTCTGAAATGAAACAGCGCATCTTTGTGCTGCTCGCGGGCGCCCTCGTCTGCCTGCCATGCGCGGCGAGCGAACTTCCGGGCCAGTACTTTCGCTTGCTCAATGCGGGGATCGCGCAGGTTGAGCAACGCCTGGCCGCGGAACCTTTGGCGGATTTGCAGACGCTCGAAGCGCGTCCGGGGTGGCGCCACTTTCCCTCCGCGATTCTTGCGGCTGCCGTGCTCTACACCCAGAAGAATCCCGCCAATCCCCGCTTTTCCGACTCGAGAAGCCTCTCGACGGCGCTCGCCATCGGTGATTTGCTGGCGCGTGAGCAGGAGCGCGGCCAATACATGACGCGGCTCGACTATCATCGCGACACCTACATGTGGCTGGAGGCCTATCGACTGCTCCAGGTTAAACTCGGGGACGAACGCCGCAATCGCTGGCGGCGCGATATCCTCGAGATTCTTACCCCGATTGCCGCCGACGTCGCCGAACGGCAGGATTTTCCCTGGTACGCTTCGCCTTACATTGGCACCTCTCCCAATCACTATTCGCTGTGGTCTTCCACCATCTTTCTGGCGGGAATTGTCTTCGGCAATCAATCCTGGCAGAAGCTGGGCGCCAAGGTGTTGCACCGTTACGCCGCGGAAGAGCAAACTCCCGATGGCTACTGGGGCGAGCACAGCCGCCTGGGGCCCACCACCGGTTACGATTATGTGACTTCCACCGGCGTGGCGATCTACTGGGAGTACAGTCACGACCCGGCGGCGCTTCAGGCGCTGCGGCGCTCCATGGAATTTCACATGTATTTCACCTACCCGGACGGCAGGCCGGTGGAAACCGTAAACGACCGTAACCGCTACTGGGAACCGAGCGTATGGGGGCAATTCGGTTTTTCACATTTTCCCCAGGGACGCCGGTACTCGGAGTTCTTGACGAGCTTGTTCAAGGAAGGGGACGTTCACCTCGAGGATCTTGGCCGATTGGCGCAAGATGCTTTGTACTACCACCCTGGCCCCGGCGCTCCCATACCCCAAGACCAGCCGCAAAGCCTGCATGTGATGACCGTGCCCGCGGGCATTCGCAAGGCCGGCCCTTGGGTGATTTGCCTCTCCGGCATCATCGATACTCCCACCACCAATCAGTTTTATCTGGACCGGCAAGCGAACCTGAGCGTCTTTCACCAGGGGCAGGGTTTGATCATCACCGGCGCCAATTCCAAACGGCAGCCGGAGCTGGCCACGTTCTCGGAAAAAATCGGTGAGCAATTCTTCGCGATGCCCCTCAGCAGCAAGCTGGAGATGACGGCGGAACTCGATCGCCTGGCGCTCGCCTACAATACGTTTTTCACCGTGATCGAACCCACCGTGCTCTCCGACAAGCAAATGCGGCTCCGCTTTACCATCATGCCCAGAGGCGGCATTGAAAACTCACAACTGAATCTGCAATTGTGCCTGAAGGAAGGGCAGACGATTGAGACCGCCGCGGGAGGTAAGGTCCTGCTGAGTGCGTCAAAGGTCGACTTGAACTCTCAGGACCTCGGCGGCTGGATCCACTACCCGGGGTGGAAGATGACGATTGACGCCCCCGCGCGGCTCTCCTGGCCTGTGTATCCCTACAATCCCTACGCCAACGCGCCGGAGACTACCCTGGAACACGCGGTGGCAGCGCTCTCCGTGCCTCTTCACGCCACTGGCTCGGAGGATTCACCCCGCCGTGCGCTGGTAGTAAATATCTTGGTCGAGACGGAATGACGGGAAACGAATGCTTGAACCGGCTTCATTGCTGGCGTAGGATTCCCCCCGCGGAGCAGGGTCGAAATCAATCATCTCGTCGGAGGTCACGATGCCAGGGCAACGAAAGGTCTGGGGATGGGTGCTGGGCGTCGCCGCCGTTTTCGCGGCGCTCATATGGAGTGCGGGCATCAACCCGTTGGCGTCGCCACCGCAAGGGGAGGCCGCCGAGCCGCGCCCTTCCTGGCTCCATACCATGCCCATTGTTACGGTCTCGAACCACGATAGCATGCCCATCTTTCGCCGCCGCGTGGGTGGGAATCCCACCTGGCAGGAAGAGGACTATGAAAAGGAGCACACGGAAGAGGCCATCGACAAACTCAAGGAACTCGGGGTGACGGTGGTCATCGTTCACTTCTACAAAGGATTTGGGCTGGAGGCGGAAAAGGAACATCGCGAGAAAGCCATGAAACTCGCCGCCCGCGTCAAGAGTAAGGGCCTGAAAGTGGGCGTTTACGTGGGGAGCACCATCGCCTATGAAACTTTTTTGCTGGAAAAACCGGAAGCGGAGGATTGGTTTGTGCCGGATTTTCTGGGCAAACCCGTTTTCTACGACAACCAGACTTTTCGCAAGCGCGTCTACTTCATGCATCCCGGATACCGCGAGTACATGCGCCGCGTGCTCCGCAGCGCGGAAGAAGACTTCCACGCCGACCTGATTCATTTTGACAACACCAGCATGCAGGCGCAGCCGCCGATTTTCCAGCATCCCCTGGCCATCGAGCAATTCCGGGACTTCCTCCGCATCAAATACACCGCGGACGAGCTGAAGCAAAGATTCGGCTTCTCGGATATGCGTTACGTGCTTCCGCCGCGCTACGATCGGCCGCTGAGCGCCATCAATGACCCCCTGTTTCAGGAATGGGCCGACTTCCGTTGCGAAATGTTGACGCGCTACTACGCGGAAATGGAAGCCCTGCTTCGCCGGCAGAATCCCGATGTGGCCGTGGAAACGAACCCCCACATGGGAATTTCCGGTCGCAACACCATTTGGGATGAAGGTGTGGATTATCCCCGCTTGCTTTCGCATCTGGATGCGGTCTGGACGGAAGAGGGCGACCCCGCGGGCGTCACCGACCAGGGAATTCTGGTGAGCCGCATTCGAACCTTTAAGATGACCAACACGCTGCACAACACGTTGTTCGTCGCTTCGGGAGGACAAGAGGGCAACACCTTGCAGTTAGCGGAGGCGCTGGCTTTCGGCCGGCAGTGCATTGGCGATGTGGGCGGCGTGCTGGCGGGTTACGACCTGCCCCAGGATCAACGCCGATACCTCAAGTTCTTCCACCGCAATTTTGATTATTATCGCGACATCGACAACGTCGCGGACGTCGCCGTGCTTCATTCTTACGCCACCATGGGTTTCAACAACGATCGCCCCGCGGTCAGTACCATACTCTTTGAGCAGGCGCTGATCCAGGGGAAAGTTCCTTTCGACATCATCTTTGATGACAACCTCAAGGACCTCTCCAAGTATCGCGTGTTGGCGCTGCCTGACCAGGAGTGCCTGACCGACGAGCAGATGAATCTCATCCGCCAGTTTGTGCGCGCCGGTGGAGGCTTGGTGGCTACCGAGGGTACATCCTTGTATACCGCGTGGCGGCAGCGCCGGCGCGATTTTGGGTTGAAGGATTTGCTGAAGGTGGATGCCCCGCTCTGGCGTGGCTCCTACGAACCCGATGCGATTTTGAAAATCCCCGCCGTTCACAATCAAATCGGAAGCGGGCGAGTGGTTTACATTCCGGAAGTGAAGCCCACCATCGAGAAGCCGCACGGGGAGCCCATGACCAGCGAGTACTGGAAGCTCCCTGCCAATTGGAAAGAATTGAACGAGTCGGTGCAGTGGGCGGCGGGAGGGCAACTATCCTTGGAGGTTGTTGCCCCGGCCACCGTGGCGGCGGAGCTCATGGAGCAGAAGCAAACCAAAACCCTGATGGTGCATTTGGTGAATTACAACGTGGCGAAGACGCCATACGTTAAGGGGATCGAAGTGAGTTTGCGGCTGGCCGAGCACCAAAAGGTGCACAAGGCGTTTCTGCTTTCTCCGGAGGAGGAAGGGTCGAAGCCCTTGGTGGTGACGGAGAAAAATGGCCGGGCCACGATTTCAATACCACAATTGCGGACTTATGCCCTGGCGATTATCCAGTCGGAGTAAATCCCACGCGCGAGGAAGGCGATGATTCGTCGTAGTCGAAGGCAGTTCCTGCAATGGGCAAGTGCTTTGCCCTTGACGCCCGTTCTGCGGTGTTGGCCGCTGGCCTTCGGACAGGGGTCTCCAGCCTCGGTCCATTCATATAGCGAGGACTTCCCGGATATGCTGGTGTCATACATTGCCGGGAAGACCAACGAGTGGGCGGCCAAATGGGACCGGGTGAGAAGTGAAATCCACACCGCCGCGGATCTGGAAAAACGCAACCGCTTTGTGCGGGAAAAAATCCGCGAGATGCTGGGCGGATTCCCGCAGCGAAACCCGCTGAACCCGGTAGTGACGCGAGTGCAGCAGCGGCGGGGTTATCGCCTCGAGAACGTGATGTTCCAGAGCCGCCCCAATTTCTGGGTCCCGGCGAATCTCTACGTTCCCACTTCCGGTACGGGACCTTATCCCGGCATAATTTCTCCGTGTGGGCACTACGCGCTGGCTCGCATGTATGAGGAGTACCAATTCCTCTACCAGGATTTGGTGAAAAGCGGATTTGTGGTGCTCGCTTACGACCCCATCGGGCAGGGCGAGCGGCGGCAGTTCTGGAATCCGCAAACCAACCAGAACGAAATCGGCGGCCCGGTGACGTGGGAGCACGACATGCCCGGCCACCTGCTCTTTCTCCTGGGGGAGAATCTCACCGAGTATCGCATCTGGGACGGCATGCGAGCCATTGACTACCTCGAGACACACCCCGAGGTTGACGCCAAGCGCATCGGCTGCACGGGCCACTCCGGCGGTGGGACACTCAGCCTTTTCATTTCCGCTCTGGACGAACGCGTGCAGTGTGCGGTTATGAACGAAGGCGGGTACGGCCGACGCTGGCCCATGAAAATCGGGCCGGGGGACGAGGTGGGCACCGGCGATGTGGAACAGCATTACTTCCCGGCGGGAGTTTATGGAATTGACCTCTACGATAACCGCATGGCGGTTGCCCCACGGCCGGCGCTGGCGACCATCGAGCATTACTCTCCCGAGTACGACGAGCAAACCCGGCGGGTGCAAGCGGGTTACCGCCTGCTGGGCGCGCCGGAAGCTTTCGATACGGAAGCGGCCTTGGACCCGCACGCCTTGACTCCCAAGCTGCGACTGCGCACCACCGATTGGTTCTGCCGATGCTTTTACCATCGGGCCGGTCCGACAGTGGAATCCGATTTTTCTCCAGAAGCGCCCGAAACGTTGTACTGCACCCCCAACGGATCAATTCGTTATTCCCAGCAGGGTGAAACCATCTTCTCGCTCATCTTGAAAAAAGGCGCCGCGCTGCCTCCCTCCCGGAAAATCCCTGCTTCGCGCTCTGAGCTGGATTCCTTCCGCCACGAAACCGGTGACGAGATCAGGGAATTGCTGCGCTTTCATGCCACCGACGCAGCGTTGGGAGTGCGGCTTCTGGAAACCACGCCGCGCCGGGGCTATCACATCGAGAAGGTGGAGTTTCTTTCCGAACCGGGAATTTACATTCCCGCCTGGGTTTTTGTGCCGGAGGAGAAGCGCATTTCCGGGCCTGCCATTCTTTACGTTGACGAGGCTGGCAAGGAAGAGGAGGGCATGGAATTCGGGCCGCTCGAGCAGCTTGCGCGCAAGGGACAGTGCGTGATCGCGGTGGACGTGCGCGGCATGGGCAGCACGCGGCCGCCCCATCCGGACATGGACCCGCCGAGAGAATTTACCAATCTGGAAAATGCCCAAACGGCCATGGCCTACTGGGCTTGGGAAATCAATGAGTCATTGTTCGGCACGCGCGTGCAGGATGTGGTTCGCAGCGTCGATTACGTCCTCAGCCGCTCTGACGTTAACCGTTCGGGCGTGCGGCTGATTGGCAAGGGAGAGGGCGCGCTCTGGGCGCTCTTCGCGGCGGCTTTGGATTCGCGAATCGTGGCTACGATTTGCGATCGGGGCTTGCTTTCCTATCGCCTTCTCACCCAAGGCGACCGTTACCTGTACAGCGCCGATATCATCATCCCCGACGTGTTGAATCACTTGGATCTGCCTCAAGTAGCGGCGGCGGTCGCGGATCGATCTTTGGCTCTGCTCGCTCCCCTCGACGCCATGATGAATACCGTAGACGTGGGCGTGGCCCGCGCAGCCTATCAGTGGACCGAAACGGTCTACCGCGCCGCCGGAGCGCCGGAACGTTTCCGCCTGGCAGGCCCCTGCGGCGACGGGAACAGAGTCGATCGATATCTGGAACTGCTTTCCTAACCCTCGCGGACAACCGCCCTGACCGAGGAGTTAAAGGGAATAACCACCCCGGCGCTCGGCGCGCCACCCCTCCTGAATCAGGAGGGGAGTTGTTTAAAACTGAATCAGGAGAGGAGTTGTTTGGAAGGCTCCCCTCCTCAGATGAGGAGGCGTGGCGCGCCGAGCGCCGGGGTGGTGCTGACAGTCACCCGATCACGTGATCACCCGATCCTTAGACCTGTTCCAGGATGGCGAAGTCGCCGGGATTCCAGGCCAGCGCCATGAGGTAAAACTTATTCCCGATTTTCCGTATCGCGGCATTGTGGATGTGTACGAAGTTCGGCAACCCCAGGTCTTCCTTGATCATGATGGTGGAAACCAGTTTTTCATTTTCCAGGATGTAGATGGGTGCGCCCTTAGCCTTATCCGGGCCTTCCAGCGCGGGCACCACGCTGTACTGCGGGTCAAGGTAATTGATGTCGCAAGGCAATGAACCCGAGGGCATCGCCAAGCTGGAAAGGTAGTGGCCGTAACGAGTGAAGCGCTCGAAGCGCGAGTGGGGCCGGTCCGCGACATCCAGCCGCACGACCCCGGGGGGCTTGGTAATTCCATGCCCCGTGCCGAACTGGCCGATTCCGTCTCCTTTTCCGCCCCAAGCCAGGTCGTTCCAGACGGCCTCAAAGCGCTGGTGGGGTGTCACTCGCGCGGTTAACACATAATCGAGATTGCAATATCCGGTCGTGACGTAATACAGACCTCCCAAATACTCCACCGCGGTGGGGGAGAAATTCCCCCCTCCCAAAAAGTAGTCGTGAACTTCCGGGGCCTCGAAATTGTCAGCGGCGGTGGGAGCATCGAGCTTATGGACCAGCTTGCCATCGAGACTGGTGGTGAAGATCTTGCCCTCGCTATTGGCGGGAAAAACCAGGTAGGGGGTTCCATCTTTGTCGTACCAGATGTTGGTGTCGTGCAGATTCACTTTCCGCATCTCATCCGAAGTGTCGAGCAGATTGATGGTTTTCAAGTCCGAACTGATCTGGAGAATGCCTGCTCCCGGAAGCGCGAAATAGGTTTCGTCCCGTCCGGGCCGGCGGTCCACAGCAAAGCCGCCATGGGCGTTCACCAGCACCTTCTGGGCCTCAGGGGGGAGGTGGTCAGAGGTGTACAGAACTTTGAATTTCAAGTTCCCCTGGCCACTCACGCCGGGAGCGTTATCTGCACCTGCGCCGGCGGAGGCGGGGGATACTTGCCAGGCACGCTTGCCAAACCGCGGAGCGTGATGGTGAGCGTGAAGGGTAGTAAGGTTCCGGGTCATGCTTGCTAAGCCGAAAATGCCGTACATCATCCGTCTTCGCGAAAGACTCATGGCTTCTCTCCCCGCGGGAATTTTCGAAATTAAGTTGCTGTGCGCGCCCTAACGTTTTAACGGGAGTTCACAAAGTGAAATTCCGTCTGATTAGTAACATACCCTGAACCGGTTCAGAGCGCAATGGCCGGTTGAGCATGGGGCAGGGTTCCGTGAAAGTCCGATGGGGTTCGAAAACACACCTCACCTGCCCTCCTCCGTCGGGCACCCTCTCCCCTGGGAGAGGGCTGCTATTCTGATTTCTATCCATCTCCCCTGGGGAGGCGGGGGACGCAAGGCGGAGGGGGCCCCACGTTTTGCAGGTCGTGGGGGTGAGGGCGTCGGCAAAATTCGAAAACGTATTGAAACCCGGCGGGCGCTCAAGTACGATGCACACCTAGCTTTGTTCGAGGGAATTACCACATGGAAGGGCTAAAGCACATCCTTTGCCTCGCGGCCGGAGGGCCATTGGTTTTGGGAGCCCTTTTGGCGGCTTTTTGCGGTCATTTGGAGGCGGACCGCGGGCCTACAAAACAGGTTTGGCGCTACTCACTTCTGAGCCTGGAGACGGGGCATGTTTTTATTCTGGCTCCTGGTTCCTGACTACTGCCCTATAAGGAGGGACTATGGCTTCGGAATCATCAGGACTCACTCGGGGACCGTTTGCTCACTTGATGCGCGGGGCGATGACCACGCTGGCGGTGTTGGTTGTCGCACGCCTGGTTTTGGAACTCGCCGGCGTGCCGCAAAATATCACGCGCTATGTTTCCAGCACCGTGGCACTGCCCTTGGTGGCAATTTACGTCGCGGCGATAGGGCCGCTGCGCGGCGGCTTGCGCAAGTTCTCGCAACTGTTGCTCCCTGCCTTGATCCTCTCGGCATGGACGGAGGCGTGGATTATTCTGGTGACGATCATCTGCGCGCTGCTGCGTCTCACGCGAAGCCATTTTGCCGAGGAGGAAGACTACGGCAACTGGAGTCATCTGGGCAGGCATGTGCTGGGGCACATTATGGAAATCGGCATACTGTTTGTGATCATCCTGCTGCTGATGACGGTGGTTCAGATCCTGTGGCGATGGCCGGTGACGGTCGGTCCCGGAGCCATGCTGGGCGTGTTTGTGATCATGCGTTATTGGACGGAGGCCATGGGGCTTGAACCCTTCCGCACCGCCGCCTGGAGTTCCACCCTGCTGGTGTTCTTAAGCGCATTTTACCTGGGTGGGGTGGGAGGGCGTATGGGATTGACGCAGGCCCGCCAACTCCTGGTTCCTTCCCTGGTGCTGGGATGGGCGTGGCGTTTGTGGGTCTACCTCGCCATGTTGTTTGCCGCCGCCGTGCCTTTTTACAAGACCCACTTCTTCGATCCCTCGCGCGGCAACATTCCCCTGCGATTGGCGGAAGCGCTGGCGTCAACCGTTCTCGAGGGCTTTGTCGCCGGATTACTCGTGTGGGGCATTGCCGTGTGGATCGCGCGCGCGACGCAGCCGGGCGGCACAACCTCCTCATGTGATACCTAGCGATCGCGCGGCGCGCTTTGGGCGCGGGCATCGCATGGTTAGGGCATTTGGATTGCTGGTTCGTCACGCCTCCCGCGGGGCGTACACTGCCGTCGCTCACAGCGGCCGCGTTCTGGTCGTTACCAGCGTCGGGCCGTAAGATGGACCCAAGGCCACGAGGGCGTTGACCGTGGCTTGGCCGGTAAGACCGGTCCCCGCTGGTTGTCATTTTGGCACGTACAGGAATACCGTCTCCACGTCCTTGCCGGTGTCTCGGGTGGAAACATCGGTGCCGAAGGCATACCAGGTAACCAGCGAACGCCATTCGATCTTGCCGACATTAGGTGGCCCAGGGTCGTAGACCTTGACCATCAGCGTTTGGGTGTTAATGCCGGCAATGACGACGATGTGCGTCTTGCCATTCACCCAGAGGGGGCCGTAATTTCGCAGCCACCTTTCCAAGGCTTCGAGCGTGGGGCTCATGGGTGGGACGGCCTGCAGGCCGAGGCGTTTGGCCATCGGCACGATTTGCGGATTCTGAATGCCGGCATTGCCATCGCGAATCTTGGCGCACTCGGCATCCAGGTTCGGAGGAACGAGCCACGCGAGTGATTGCTGGGCCTGGTCTTGTCGCCACTGGATCAGCATTTGCGCGCTGGCGTACCAGCAGGACATGTTCAACTTTTGCGGGATCAGGGTCATGTTCGGAACTTCGTAAAAGCCCATAAACTTACTCCCTTCCGTGCAAGCTGAGGTTACCTGCACCCTCCGCGGCACTATAGCCTGACGGCAATTCCAATTGAGATCCTCGATTTGATTCAGCCCGACGAGTTTACAATATTTCCGGCGTGTTTTACAACTTGGGTCGTGCCCGGAGATCATTCGAAAACCAAGTTAAGTGGCCGTGTACGATCGCAAGTCGTCACGCGGGTGGCGCATACATTGCCTTTCATGTATGCGCTCGGCCAAGCGTGCAACCGGGGGTTGGTCAGATGCTGGGAGCTCCTGTCGGTGGATGGGGCGCATACATCAAAAGCTATGTATGCGCCACCCGCGTGACTTCTTTCGCCCCCACGGGGGCCGGTCTTCCCATGGCTTGCGCCATGGGCTACGATCTTTCGCCCGCTCTGCGGGCTTGCGAGTGATCGGGTCCGCTTGATTTCAATCTTGTCTGTGGGTCGCAGACCTGCGCTCTGATGCGCCAGCCAGCCCGCTCGGCTCGATGGGCACGCTTTACCGGGCGTCGGCGCGGAGGCGTATGGCGGCGCCGCGGCTGACCCATTTGTAAGGAATCTCCTCGGTGTCGTAGGGCAGGCGCCAGTGGTCGGGATCTTCGTAATTGTAGGCCTGGGTGGGGAGGTTGAGTACCAGGGCGTCGCAGGTGCCCAGGTTTTGCAGGCCGTGCCAGACGCCGATAGGGATAACTACGAAGGCGGGGCGGGCGTCGCCGAGGAGCATTTCATTGATCATGCCGTGGGTGGGGCTTTCTTCACGGCCGTCGTAGAGCACGGCCTTGAGGTGGCCCTGAGTGACGAACAGGCGATCGACGGTGCGAGCGTGGCAGCTCCAGGCGCCGATCGCGCCCGGAAAAAGGCGCGATTGGTAGACGTGTACAACGGGCATGCCCGTCGGATCCCAATCGGGGCGGAAGACTTCGGTGATCACGCCATGATCGCGGGGCACATGGAGTACTTCCCTGATGTGTACTCCCTGGATGGTTTCTTTGAGCAGATGCCAATCGTCGGAAATGACCTGGGCATCTTTCTTAGCTGTTTTGATCATCCGGTGCCTCCACGGGTGGTGCGCGACACACTGCGGGTGTAATCAGGATAACCGGCGGCAGGGCCGGAAGTCAATCTATAGTCCTTTGAATCTATAGTCCTTTGAACTTTTGTCTGAACTGTTGGCGCTGGCGCACGGCCTTTTCTTTGGTTCGCCCCAACGCCCATCGTAGGGTATCCTTCAAGGGCAGGCGGCGCCGGATTTCGGTGCCGGTTCGTGCCAGCACCTCGCGGAAGCCGGCGCTTAAGGTGAGCTTGCGGCGCCGTTGCAGTTCCGCGGCGATCAGCAGTTTCCCCATCTCCACCGCTTCCAGGTCCTTTTCCTTGAGGATGCGGTCGGTCCACTGCTGTTGTTCGTGGCTCCATCGCTTTTTGTAGATGTCCTTGCGCCAACTGGCGGGGAATTTCACGGCGGTGAGACGGGGCACGGGTTGGAATACAAATCCCGCCTGGTGCATGCGGAGCCAGAGGTCCGATTCCGGGTCGATGAAAAGACTCCGGTAGTCCCGCCAGCCGCCGACCTTTTCGGTGGCGGTCCGCCGATGCGCCACACCCGTGGGCGGCATCCATTCGCCGGGCTGGAATCGCAGCATTCCCCCGGCGGGCGGCTGGATATTCCCTTCGGCGCCGATCCGGTGGACGATCGAGTGGGCCACGTCAGCGCCGGCGTCGATCGCGGAGACCAACACTTCCAGATGATGCGGCAGCCACAGATCGTCGTGGCCGAGGTAGGCGATGATCGAACCGCGGGCCTGGTGGAGGCCCTCGTTGTTCGGCGCGGATTGGTGGCCGTGATTGATCGGCAGGTTGATCCACCGCAGACGGGGATCGGTGATGGCGGTTACGACCTGCTCCGAACCATCGGTGCAGCCGTCGCCGACCACCAACAATTCGAAATCGGTGAAACTTTGCCGCAGCACGCTCCCGATGGAATAGGGCAGCACGCTGCAATAATTGTAAGTGGGGATGATCACCGTTACGCGCGGCGATGCGGCAGTGACAAACTGTCCAGCCATGCGGCGATTGTACTACGTCGGCGCTGGACTCACAACGCCCCCGACTTCGCATCTCACGAGCACCGTAAGGCGATTCAGCAGATGGGAAAAAATATGGCTATGCGGTTGGCTGGCCGCAGATCACAGCTCTGCGCCAATCGGTGCTATATTAGCGCTGGTCTTGCCCACCCACAAACGCCATTTTGCGCCCGGACGGCTCCCACTCCTGGCAAGCAGCACCTATCGC
>Ga0209039_10000626_pt1 | contig 33956 bp, 26 predicted proteins | sample BogFormECP12_OM1_FD_188238 | JGI IMG/M metagenome (GOLD analysis project Ga0209039, IMG submission 188238) | Bog forest soil microbial communities from Calvert Island, British Columbia, Canada - ECP12_OM1 (SPAdes) (version 2) | ecosystem: Environmental > Aquatic > Freshwater > Wetlands > Bog ... | reverse complement strand
AAATTCCGTCACCCAACATGCGCAGATGTCCGGTCGTGGGAAAACTAAGTGGCATTGGGCTGCCAGCCTGCCCCACACAAGAACTTGTCACTGGCCCGCCCCGCCCAGCGCGATCTGCGCCAGCCGCGAGTCCGCCCCGTCCAGGCCGCTCTGCGCCTGGGCCGCCGACTTGGTGGCGTGGCCGTAGGGAGCGATGCTCTGGTACAGTTCCAGGGCGCGGCCGTAATCGGCGGCGGCGCGATCCGTCTGGTCCTTCTCCTGCGGCAGGCCGCGCACGCTCTGCGCGTCCGCCATCAACTCTCCGGCGCGGTCCAGGTAGCCGTCCGCCAGTTGCTGCTTCTCCCGGCTGCCCAGCGGATGCCCCAGCTTCTGCGCCTCCCGCAGTGCGTCGTAGGCCTTGTCAAGATCCTTCATGCCATACACGTACACCTGCGCCAGTCCCAGCTCCGGATCGGGCGAGCGGGGCATCAGTTGCTTCGCCTCGTTGAACCGCTCCACCGCCGTCGCCAGTTCCTTTCCATCGTGCCGGTACATCCCGCCGATGCGCGCAACGTGCCCCTCGCACAGCCGCAGTTCGCCCCGCACGGTGTCGTCCGGGTCGAGCGACAGCGCCTCCCCCAGCATGGCGCGCGCGTGCTCCCAGTCTTTCACCGGCTGGGATTCGCCGTTGCGGAAGAGCCCGATCACGTGATTCGCCGCTTCCACCAGCCGCGCCTTGACCTCCGCGCGCGGCCCGCTCAGCAGAACAGACGATGGGTTGGACCTGGAAAGTTCCGTCCACCTGCTCCAGATCTGGTCCGGATCCCTCAACTGCTCGGCCTGGATCTGGCGCTCGAAGGCCTTCCCGGCGCGGTACAGCCGGTAGCTCGCCGCAGCGTCCCAAAGGCCCGCCAGCAGGCACGCTCCGGCCAGCGCGGCCACCACGCGCATGCCCACGGACCAGGAGCGCGATGCGAATCCGCGCTTGCGCGGCGGCCACGTCACCGGCCGGCTCCGCTCGCGCCCGGCGGAGCGGCGCGTGCCGTCGCTCTCCGGGCTCTCTGCGCGGAACGTCCGCCGCGTGGCGCCCAGGTCCTCGGATTCGGCCCGCACGGGCGCGCCCGTGCGGAATGCCTCCAGGTCCGCGGCCATGTCCCGCGCCGACGCGTACCGCTGCGCCGGATCGGGCGCCAGGGCCTTCATCAGAATGCGGCGCAGCGGCTCGGGACACGGGTCCGGAGCCGGCGGCGGCGCGATGCGCGAGCGGATCGCCCGCTCCAGCCGCTCGGTGCTCTCCGCCAGGTAAGGCTGCTGCCCGGTGGCCATTTCGTACAGCATCACCGCCAGCGACCACAGGTCCGACTGCGCGTCCACTTCGCCCGTTTCCAGCCGCTCCGGCGAGGCGTAAGGCACGCTGCCGAACTCGTTGCGGGTGAGCCGCCGCGATAGCGCCAGCGCCTTGGCGATGCCGAAATCCAGAATCCGCACCTCGCCCCGGCTGGTGATGCGGATGTTTTTCGGCTTGATGTCGCCGTGCACGATTCCCTTGAATTCGCGCCCGTCGATTACGGCTTCAAGCGAGTGCGCGCTCTCGAGCGCCCTCGCCACGGCGATCGCCACATCGGCGGCGAACTCCACGGCCAGCGGCCCGCGGCGCATCAACTCCGCCAGGTCCTGGCCGTCGATGTACTCCATGGCGATGTAGAAGATGCCGTCCCGGTCGCCCGCATCGTATACGCGCGTCACGCGCGGCTCGATGGCCGCCAGGCGCGCCTGCAACTCGGCGCCGCGGCGCTCGGCGTCGATGGAGTCGCGCGTATCGGCGTCGGCGGCATGTTCGATCAGCTTCAGCGCCACCGCGTAGTCCGCCTCGGTATCCTGCGCCAGGTACACGTCCGCCATGCCGCCGCGCCCCAGTTTCCGGCGGATCTCGTACTTCCCGAGTCTGCCTCCGGCGGGAGCGATCATGGTTTTTTCCGCGGCGCCGCGGCGGGGCCGGGCCGGAGTTCCGGCGGCAGTTCCAGCGTGCCTCTTTCGAACATGTTCCCGTCCAGCACCGGCCGCGCGCCTTCCCGCGCCGCAATGGCCGCTCCCTTGTTGCGCCGGATGAGATTGTGCGAGATCCACGGCGCGGACGTGCCGGCGATCAGCACGCCCTCCGCGAGACAGTCCTGGATGGTATTGCCAACCAGCGACACCTCGCCGGTCCCACGGATCCCGATGCCCACGCCTGCGCCCTGCACCTCGACGTCCGAAACCTCGGCATCCGAATTCACTAGCTCGATTCCCGTGGCGAGGGGCTTGTGCGTATCCGCCACGATGCGAAAACCGCTGAAGCGGGCGCCGGATACGTTTTCCGCGATCACGGCGGGACCGCGGCCCAGCGGGGCGGCGCGCAACACGGCTTCATGCGGCACGCGGCTGCGCAGCGTCACGCCGCTCTTGAGCCGCACCTGCTCGGAGAACTCGCCGCCCAGCGCCTCCACCGTGTCGCCCGGCTGCGCCGCATCCATGGCTTCCGCGATCGCCGGAAATTTCGCGCCTTGCCCGGCCATCAGAACCGCCGGCAAGTGCGGCGGCTTCACCGGAGCCGGCCTGGTGAACCAATACAGCGCGGACGCCGCGGCCGCCGCCAGCGCCGCCCCGTACACGAACATGGCCGCGCGCCCCGCCAGCCGCCTGACGCGCGGCGCCGGAGCCTGGCCGAACGTCTCGCCCTCCACCACCACTACCGTGACGTTGTCCTTGCCGCCCTCCGCGTTAGCCTCCTCGATCAGTTGCCTGACGGCCTCCTCGGGGTGCCCCGCGTGGCCCTCCACCGCGGCGCGAATCCGGTTCGCCGGCACCTGGTCGCTCAACCCGTCGCTGCACAGCACCAAGGCGCTGTCGGGGGCGAACGGAACGCGTTCGATCTCGATGAAATCCGGGTCGTCGGGCGAGCGCTCCTCCGACCCCACGTCGCGGAACACCTCGTTGCGCCGCGGATGCCGCATGGCCTCGAATTCGCTCAGCTCGCCCCGGTCCTCGCGTTCGCCCACCGGCGAATGGTCGTGGGTGATCTTGCGGATCTCGCCGCGCCGCACCCGGTAGAGCCGCGAATCGCCCACGTGCCCCACCACCGCGCAGCCGTCTTCCACCACCGCGACGGTCAGCACGCAGGCCATTCCCCGCCACTCCGGCTGCGATTCGGCCGCGCGCAGAATCTCGTTGTTGGCCATGGTGATGGCCTCGCGGATGCGCTGCTCGGCGGTGCCCGTCTGCCGTTCCAGGCGCGCGCGCACCCGCGCCACCGCGATTTCCGCGGCCTTCTCGCCCGCGGCCTGCCCGCCGATGCCGTCCACCACCAGGAACACGCCGCGCTCCAGGTCGGCGTGCCAGGCATCCTCATTGTTGGTGCGGACGAGCCCCATGTCGCTCCCGCCCGCGAATCTCGCCGCCCGGTTGCCCATCACGGTATGCCGCGGAATTCCAGGAAGAGCACGCCCGCCAGACCGATCCGCGCCTTCTCCGGCACCTCCGCCTCCACGTTCCGATCGCGCTTCGCGCCGTCCACCACATCCACGCTCGAGGGCGCCGGCTGGCCGTTGATGGTGGTTCCCAGGCGGCTGAGGTCCTTCAGGAAGAATTTGCCGCTGGCGTCCCGCCGCAGCCTGAAATGTTCGCGCGAAACGTCCGGCAGCGTGTCCAGCTTGATATCGGTCCAATAGTCCCGCCCGCCGCGGCCCACCACGATCTGTTCTTTCGTCATGCGGTACAGCTTGCGTCCGCCCTGGTCCTCATATTCGATCACCGCGAACACCGGGCCCCCGCCAACATCCCCGCCAACATCCCCGCCCGGCAACACCGCGCCCGTGGGCTTGTCGTAACTCGACGACGAGGACAGCGTCCCGCCCATCCGCCGCGTGGCGATCCGCTTGGTCATCGAGCCCGCGCCGAATTCAGGTTTCGCCGGCAGCGCCAGCTCAGAATAGATGACGATATCGCCCGGTTCCACGCCGTCGTCGGTATTCTCCAGGATTCCGATCTGCCACCCGCCCTCGGGCGCCGTGATCCGGGGCTCGTGCCGCCGCGTGAGTTTCAGCCGTTCGCCGAGCGACGCCCGGTTGAGCGATTCGACCTCCGCATCCAGCGCCTGGCGGGCTTCCAGGACGATCCGCGGCAGGATCCCGCGCAGCCGGTCCAGGTCGCTGGGGTGCAGGTACACGTTGTAGATGGCCGGCGCCAGGGTGGAATAGTGCAGCGGTTCCAGCCCATCCCGCATGTTCCGCACAATTTCGAGGATGATCTCCCGGGCGGTGGCATGAGTGGGGGCGGCAGGCATGAATGGCCTTGTCCCGATTCTAGCAAGCGGTGCGGAACGCGGCCTGCCATCCGATCACTGCGAAAACTCCTTAGGATCGAAGAGAATCTCCTGGCCCATGGCCTCCGACTCTTTCACGAATCTGACCGCCACCTTGAAGGCTGCGACTTGGCCATAAAGATCGCGCATCTTCTTTTTCAGTTCGTCCATCGTCCTGCAGGTACTGGCAACACCGATTACTTTCCAGATGTGTTCGACGAGCTTCTTGAGACCATACTGCTCACTAAGCCACTGATGATAATTCTGCCCGTGCATGGGCTTCGGGGCGTTCTCCTTGAGCCACTGGGCAACATCTGCATCCAGATACTCATAGATCAGGTCCATCACCAAGTGTCCCCAATACTTGGGGCGCTGGTGTAGACTGCCCTTCCAGTTCGTCAGCCTCCCGAACTGAACCCACAACTCATCGGGGAAGGTCTTGTCCCACTTTCGCATTTCCTCCGCCAGGAACAGCTTGAGCTTGAACTGAAGTTCATCAAGGGGCCGTTCCTGCTGGTAGCCGGTGGCCTCATCCACTAAGGCAATGATTCCGACCTTGGCGCATGCCCGAAGGAACGCATTGGCGTTCACCGCGATTCTTTGCTGGCGGTCGGTCAAATTGCCCGATTCAGCCGCCTTGGAGTAGGCATCGCAGAGGTCGATGAACTTCTCGACCGGTAAGCCCCACGCATACTTGGCGAAACTCTCAGCGCCGGTATCGAACTTGATTAGCGCTGGAATCTGATTGTTTCCAGCAGGGATTAAGTCGTTGGGAAGAAAGTCCCTTAGCGATCTTACCTTAATGTACTCCGCAAGCTGTCCGCCGTCCGTCTCAATCAGGGATACAACCACACCCTTGAGGCTGAAGATGCGTTCCCCACTAGCCAGGCGATAGCACGGCAAGACCTTTTCGCCAATCTCAAGTTCGCCCCAGTGGGTAGCCTTCGGAACGTCGTTCGGTCCGCCCGCAAGTTCAGCTTCGGGTTTGGCCCATCGTTTCCGGGCGGCAGCGCGCGCCTGTTCGCGCCGCTGCTGCGGAGTAAGCTTTTCCATCCGCGCCTTGCCGCCTAATGAAGCGCGGCACGCGGCTTTCTCGTCTGAAATCGCCATGAGCCAATAGTATTCTATGCCAGCTTAAATAGCAAGCATAATCTGTCGCATCCCAGCTTATGCCAGCTTGAGGTTGGGCATCAAACACCAAGCCGCGGTCGGCGGAGAGGCCCCGACCGGGGCCGAAACCCGCACAGATCAAGCCGGGCGGAACCCCCAAGGGCGAGCACCGCGCGCCCGGTTGTCAGTTTCAAGGAGATCCCGACCGCTAGGTGCCGCAACCGTAGGCTCCACGCCGATCGACTCGGCAGGCGCCGCACCGGCCTCCAGCGCTTATGTTGCGCCCAGTTTCGAAGAACCTGCGCCGAACCCCGCCGGAAGCCGCTCAAGTACGGGGCGGCTTCCGCCGGAAACCACGAGTTTGCCCGGGACCCCCGCCGTGGGAACGGGGATCAAAGTCCGCGTCTGGAATTCGGAGGAACTGATTCCGCCACGGAAAGTCCAGCACTACACTGTGTCCCCGTGGGTTTTTTGCCTCAAGGGGTACTCTCCCGCCACATGCACACGTGATCTTATGAATCTCCGCTGGACGTGAAAGTTTTTGTTTTCTGCTGATTACGAAATGTCGCGTCAGTTCCGTGGCCGCTGGCGTGTCGCCCGTAGATCCGCGAATACCCCCAAAAGATCCCTTGCAACCCAAAAAGCCCCCTGGTAGTCTCTATATGTAGCATATGGGCTACACTCGAAAAGAGGCGAAACTGCCAGCGAAGGCAAAAGGTGGAAGTCCGACCCCGCACAGTCAGGAAATACGTAACGGCAGATGGTGACTGCCCTTTCGATGAATGGTTCGATCACCTAGGTGATCGAACCGGAAAAGCCCAAATTGACGCCCGGATCGCCCGCTTACGGCTGGGGTCGCTAGGGAACTGGGACGATGTTGGTGAAGGCGTCATTGAACTGATTTTCAAGAATACCGGCCCGGGCTATCGGGTTTATTGCGGGCAGGATGGCCTAAATCTGGTAATCCTTCTCGGCGGTGGTACGAAGCGTGGCCAGCAGGCCGACATTGATCGGGCCAAAAAATGTTGGCGCGATTACAACGGATAGACGAAATGCCCAAGCGAACGAAAAGCTATGAAACCGGCTTACAAGAGCGCCTCAAAGACCCGGCCTACGCCATGGAGTATCTGCGGGCCGCCCTTGAAGACGACGACGAAGGCTCGGATGCGGTATTCTTGCTGGCGCTCCGCGACGTCGCTCAGGCCAACCACATGACGCGCGTTGCCGAGGCTACGGGATTGAATCGCGAGAGTCTCTACAAGATGCTTTCGCGTCGCGGAAATCCAGGGCTCAACAGCTTAAAGGCAGTGCTGAGTGCTGTAGGCCTCCGACTCTCGGTCGAGGTCGCGGCGACGGGAGACGCCGCCGCAGAGCATGTCGCCTCTTGGGGCCGGCGGACCGGGCACGTCCAGTTCTCCTATGACGACCCTCTGCCCGGTGTAGAGCCCTGTGCGGTCGGTCGGGAGTCTCTCGCCAAGCCGCCCCCAAGGGCTGGAAGCGATTTCCTCGCGCGCGAGTCTTGCTAACAGGGTTTTGAAGCCAATGATAATTTCACAGAGTCAAGAAGAGATACAAGCGGCTATGGCTCTCCAGTCCAGGTGCGAACTGAGGCGGGTGGGTCTTCGCCAGTGTCACGCCTCTCTCGAAGGAACCGAAGCCGCACTGACCAGTCCATTTTGCCTTCGGGTCTCGCACAATTCCATAGCCGATGCGCCGCAGGAGGGAACTCTCCGGATTGAAGCGCGGTTTCAGGCCCAGGGGTACGACAGCTCCGAGCCGCCGGCGCTCCTGTTCAGTATTGAATGCGCATTCGACCTCGATTACGAAATTCAGGGCAAGACGTTCGAGCCCACGCCGCTGTCCATCGCGGCCTTCAAGGATGGCAACGCAATCTTCAACGCATGGCCCTATGCAAGGGAGTTGGTCAACAGCTTGACCTCCCGCATGGATCTCCACGCACCGCCGCTGCCATTCCTCCGGATCGTCCCTAAACTTCCTGAGATTTCGGTGCCTGAGGACGTGGAACAAGCGGGATCGGCCGGACAACAACAGAAGTAGAGAACCTGCTTCACCCACCATCCGGCCACCGCGCCACCGCATCTCCATTCCCCGGCTCACACCGCTAGCACTTGATGCTCCCCGCCGCACGGTTCTATCGCTTCGTACACCTGCCCCGTCAGCCCCGCCCCGTGTTTCGCCAGCAGCGGCAGAAACGAGTAGATCCGCTCCTGCAAGTGCCGCTCGGGATAGATCAGCCCGCTCAGCGACCGGGCGTCCCGCGCGGCGCGCTCGTCGCGGCGCAGGGCCTCGCGGCCTACTTTGCCTTCGATCCGGCTCAACTGGTGGTGGATCTTGCGCGCGCTCAGATTGAGCGCCTTGGCTAGCGACGGGTCGAAGCCGGTCAGCGATGCGCGCAGCCGGTCCACCGCGCCGTCCACCGCCGCGGCCGTCTCGCGCATCAACGCACCCACTTCGGGAGGCGCCAGCGTGCTCGCGATCCGCCGCCGCACCGCCTCCTCGCCGGGGAAGAAATCCTCCAGCGTCAGGCCGTAGCGCTCCATGCGCTTCTGGCTGCGCGCGTCCAGCACCGTGAACCCGGCGCGCGGCACGGCCACCGGCATGCGCCCCAGAATCGACCGGTAGATCACCTCGGACTGCGCGAAATACGCCACCTCGGCCGGGCCTCCCACAATGGCCACCGTGGGCAGCATGGAATCCTGCACCACCGGGCGCAGCAGCGCGTTGGGCGACAGCCAGCGCGCCTTCGCGGCCAGTTCCTCGGCGCCGATCCGCCGTCCGCTGAGCAGGTATTCGCCTCCGCTGCGGCGCAGCGTCAACCGCTTGCCGTCCTCGATCAGGAAGACCAGCGACGTGCCCTCTTCCACGTGCACCTGCGCGTGGTACCCGGCGGCCGCCAGTTCGCGGTTGCGCTCCAGCAGCGCCGCCGCCAGTTCCGCGGCGCGCTCGACCGCGTTGCGGATCGCCGGCGCCGCCAGTTCGCGGAACTCGGGCAGCATGGGGTCCACCTGCAGGATGCCGCGATCCGGCGCCAGGCGCCTCAGCAGATCGCCGAATGCCTGGCCCATGGTGGCGCCCGGGCGATAGGTCTCCTCCACCATCGTGGCGATCTCTTCTCCGAACGGCAGCCCGCCGAAAACGTCGCGCAACTCGCCCACGGGCGGCGCCACCAGCGTCACGCCGCCCGCCGGTTGCGCGCTCGCCGGCCGCCGCATTTCCAGGCGCCGCGGCTGGTATTCCGCGTCGAAGACCCAGACGTGATCCACCTCGGCGAAGTCGTGGTCCTCGGTCGCCAGCCAGAATACCGGAACCGCGGGGATTCCGTTGGCGGTCAGCCACTCCGCCAGCCTGGCCGCATGCAGCGCTTTATAAGCCGCGTACGCCGGACCGGAGAACAGCCCCACCTGCTGCCCCGTGGCCACCACCACCGTGCCCGGCTGGGCCAGCCGTGCGAGCGATGGGCTGTCCGCATTCTGCCGGCCGAGCGCCGCGATCAGCGCCGCGCGCTGCCCGCCGGAGAACCGGATCTCGCCCGCCGCCGCGCGGAACGATTCGGCGTCGCGCCGCGGATGGCGGTAAAAGGCGCCCGTCCGCTCGGGACGATCGATCGCGTCCGCGAACAATTGCGAAGTGCCGGGGAGACCGGTATGGCGGACCGAGGTGCAGTGCATTCCCGTGGATCAGCTTACCAGATGATGAACGCGCGGCGCGGCCCGCTACCCCGCCGGGATGTAGCGCGAGATGTCGTTGAAGATGACGAAGGCCATCAGCACCATGATGAACACGAACCCGGCCTTGAACACGTTCTCCTTCACCTTCATGCTCAGGTCGCGCTGCATGATCATCTCCACCAGCAGCATCAGAATCGTGCCGCCGTCCAGGATGGGAATGGGCAGAAGGTTGAAGATCGCCAGGTTGAGGCTCACCAGCGCCATCAGCATCAGGTATGGCGAGAGACCCTGCTTGGCCGCCGCCCCCGACATGTGGGCGAGTTCCAGCGGCCCGGCCAGGTTCTTCGCCGACATGCGCCGCTGCAGCATGCGCTCCAGAACCTGCACGATCATGGTCGCGCTCTTGGCGTTCTCGCGCAACGATTCGCGAAACGCATCCGGCAGCGAGAGCCTGGTCACCACCAGGTCGAGCTTCGCCTCCGGGGCCACGCCGATCATCCAGCGCGCCGGTCCTTCCTTGGCGGCCCACACCGGCTGCACCGAGAGCACCGCTTTCCGGCCGCCGCGCACGTATTCCACCTGCACCGGCTTGCCGCCGCTCGCCTTGGTGATCTCCTGAAAACGCAGCCGCGAGTGAATCGGCTCGCCGTCGATCGAGAGAACGATGTCGCCCCGTCTCAGGCCCGCTTTCTCGGCGGGAAAGCCGGGCGATATCTCCCCCAGTTGAATCTCGCCGCGGCCGTCCCATCCGGCATAGCCCACGCCCATGGACTCGCTCAAGACCGGCGTCAGCGTGGTCGTGAACGTGCTCCCGTTACGCAGGATGGAGAGGTGCATCGGCCGTTTGGCGCCGGCGACTTCGGCGTCCATCACGTCTTCCCATGTCGGCTTGTTCTTGTCTTCCAGCTTGATGATGAGGTCGCCGTCCCGAATGCCCGCCTTGGCAGCCGGAGAGTCCGCCGCCACGTGGCCGATCACCGGTTGCATGTCGGCATCGGATAACTTTTCGAACTTCACCATGTACAGGCCGGTGAGCAGGCTCACCGCCAGCACCGCGTTCATGAACGGCCCCGCCAGGGCGATGATCAAACGCTGCCACCGCGGCTTCGCCAGGAAACTGCGCGGGTCGTCCAGGTTCTCGTCGGTTGCCTGTTCGCCGGCCATTTTGACGTAGCCGCCGAAGAGAATCGCCGACACCCGGAAATCCGTTTCGCCGCGCCGGAAACCGAACAGGCGCGGGCCGAACCCGAAGCTGAACGACTCTACCTTGACGTTGAAATGGCGCGCCGCCCAAAAATGTCCGAACTCGTGGATCATGATCATGATGCTGATCAGCACCACGAAAGACGGGACGTAAATAACCCAAGCAGGCATATTAGCTCACATAGTTGCGGCGCTCGCCGCGCGGCCCATCGCCAACCCGCCCGCCACCGCGCGCGATTCGCGATCGACTTCCAGAACTTCAGCCACCGTGCCCGGCCAGCGCAGCGGCACGCGGGAGAGCGTCTCTTCGACAATTTCGGCGATCCCCGTAAACGCGATCCTGCCTTCGAGAAACGCCTCCACCGCTATTTCGTCGGCCGCGTTCAGCGTGCACGTCGCCGAGCCGCCCGCCTCCTGGCATCGATACGCCAGTTTGAGCAGCGGGAATTTGTCGAAGTCCGGCGGCAGAAACTCCCACCGGCGAGCCTCCGCCCAATCGATCTTGGGCACCGGCGCCTCCGACCGCTCCGGATAGGTCAGCGCGTATTGAATCGGCATCCGCATGTCCGTGGCCGATATCTGTGCAAGCACGCTGCCATCGCTGTATTCGATCATGGCATGCACGGTGGACTGGGGATGAATCACCACTTCCACCCGTGACGGCGGGAAGTCGAAAAGCCAGCACGCCTCAATCACTTCGAAGCCCTTGTTCATCAAGGTGGCGCAATCGATGGTGATGCGGTTTCCCATGCGCCAGGTGGGATGGTTGAGCGCCTGTTCCGGTGTCACCGACGCCAGGGCTTCACGGGGGGTGTTGCGAAACGGCCCACCCGATGCCGTGAGGATCAGCTTCGACACCGCCGCGCGGTTTCCCGCCCGCAAGCACTGGTGTGCCCCGTTATGTTCGCTATCCACCGGCACCAACTCCGCTCCATGCGCCCGGACGGCCTCCATTACCAGCTTGCCGCTCGAAACCAGCACTTCCTTGTTCGCCAGTCCTACCCGCTTGCCGCGGCGCACCGCTTCGTAGGTGGCTTCCAGGCCAACCACCCCGACCATCGCCGAAATCACCGTGTCCACTTCGCCGGCCGTCGAGATTTGCACCCGGGCGCGATCTCCCCACTCCAGTTGCGGCCATTCCGCCGGCGGCAATCCCGCCGACTGCAGGCACTTGGTTAGACGCACGACACCGTCGGCGGTCGCAACCGCCGCCACCCGCGGCCGGAATTCCACGATCTGCGACGCCAGCACCTCCACGTTGTGCCCCGCGGCGAGCGCATATACCTGGTACAGGTTGCGGTTGCGGCGCAGCACATCGAGGGTGTTGGTTCCGATCGACCCGGTGGACCCCAGAATGGTCAGAATCTTCATCGCGCTGCCCAGAAAAACGTATTGTCTATGGTATCACGTAGCGATGCGGATTCACGGGAAACGCGAGGAATAGGGAATTCACCTGATATCGCATCGCTGAAAGACACTACCGGCTCGCCTGGGTTTCTTCTGTTTTTTGAAGGCCTCTAACCCTTTCGGGCGCCGGGGAGGGTTGCTTCAGGGGTCTTTATTTAGAGGTTAGTCTCGCTTTGGTGGGAGTTGCCTCCCCGGCTTACTTCCAATAATAGTAGATTCCGATTTTGGAAGCAACAAAAAAATGGATCTTCGTATTAGGATTTTGTGGTAATCCCCACAAGTCTCTCTAAGACGTTGATTGTAGAGCAGAAATCTTCGTCCCCATGGCCAGCGGCGATAGCTGTCTGAAAAAGCTGCTGCGTCACCCCGGTCAGAATCAGGGGCACTCCCAGGTCTTTCCCTGATTCCAGCATCAGTCCAATGTCCTTGTGCATCCACTTTGTGGAGAAATTGGCCGTGAAGTCCCGGCGGAGCACGAAGGGAGCCTTGTAGGAGATCAGTCCCGACTTGGCGGCGCTGTTGTCCAGGATCTCCAGCATCAACTGCGGGTCCATCCCGCCCTTGACAGCCAGCACCATGCCCTCGTTGAATGCCGCCATTATGTTGCAAAGAATCAGGTTCTGCGTCAACTTGGCTTGCAGACCCAGGCCCGCCTTGCCGCAATAGTAGATGCGCTTGCCCATCGGCTCGAAAAACGGCTTGACGCTCTCGAAGACCGCCGGGTCGCCGCCCACCATAAACGTCAGGGTACCGCCCTGAGCTCCCGGAGTGGACCCGGTGCAGGGGGCGTCCAGAAAGTCCACGCCACGTGCTTTCAGTGCCTTACCGATCTTTCGGCTCTGTTTCGGACTGATCGTGCTGGCATCCACCACCGCCGTGCCGGGACGCGCTCCCTCGATGACCCCGCCCGGTCCAAGAATCACTTCCGTCGCCATTTCGGTATCGCCGACACACAGAAACACCACGTCGGCGGCCTCGGCCGCCTGCCTGGGCGACGCCATGGCGCGCCCGCCCGCTTCCGCCGCCAGCTTTTCCGCCTTCTCGGCCGTGTGAGACCACAGCGCCACCTCGTGGCCGGCGCGTAGCAGGTTGCGAGCCATGGGGTAGCCCATCAGCCCCAGCCCCAGAAATCCAAGTTTCGCCATAGTGTTTGGATTGTACCTCTACCAGAAGAACGCCCGCCACGTGGCTACCACCAGCGAGTGCGTCACCACCCCGGCCCGGATGCCGCCGGTCTGGTTGCGCGCCCGCCCGCACAGCCAGCCCAGCACCGCCGTCAGGATCACCCACTTCCAGCCGCGAAACCAATAGTGGATGAGTCCGAAGACCGCCGAGGTGAGGGCCAGCGCCAGCGTGCGATGGCGGGTCCAGGCTTCCATCCACGCCTGGAGGACCCCGCGGAAGAAGAACTCCTCCGACAGCGCCTGCACCCACAGCGCTCCCAGAAACACCGCGCCCACGGCCCACAGCGGCCACCCATGAACCGGGTGCGTGGCGCGAAGCAGCAGATTCAGCGGCCAGGCAATCGCCATGAAGTACAGGAAGTGGAGCGCTCCTACGCCCCACTCGCGCCGGTTGGGCCAGAAGCCCAGACCGGTTTCGGGCACGCCGCGTTGCAGCGTCAGCGCCATCGCGGCCATCTGAATCACCGTGATATGGCCCAGGATGACCAGGTGCTGTTTTAGATAGTCGGGGTATACCGGCGCCAGGAACCTGCTCAGGATCAGCGCGCCCGTGAGCGCCAGAAACCCGATGTCGGTAAGCGCCATCGCCGGCAGGACCACGTACCACAACCCGACCGCCAGCGCCATCGCCAGCAGACGCGCCAGCGCCGTCCACTGAAACGGAATCGCGCCGCAGCAGCAGGCCAGGTAGGGGAGCACCGCCGAGACGGCCAGATAAGCGGGAAGACCTCCGGGCAGGCGCGCCCCGGCGATTCGCCGCCGCAAAGCGGGGAAGCCGATAACCAGATAAAATGGGGTTTCGACGAGGAAGGCGGCCATCACCGGCGCCGCCGCCGAGATGGGGATGCCCCGCCCGCGCGCATACAAAACGCCCGCCGCACCAAGCGCCATCCAGGCGATTAGCAGTGCCGCCAGGAAGCCGCCGGGCAGTTTGGCCATCGGCCTCATTTTAGCATTCGCGCTTGCGGCTCCCCAGGCGCAGCCGCGGGACGAGCCAGCCGCGCCCGCCAATCTGGCCCGCCTGGTGGCCCATCGGGAGAGCGAAACCGAGGCCGAACGCAACCAGTACACGTACCGGCAGACCGTAACCATCGAAGAACTCGATGACCAGGGCGCGGCGCGGGGCGCCTATCGCGAGGTGCGCGACATCATCTTCTCGCCGCGGCACGAGCGCACCGAGGAATTGGCCGGCAAGCCCGAGAACGGGCTGAAGCGGCTGGTGATGACCGAGGAGGATTTTCGCGACGTGCGCGAGATCCAGCCGCTGGTTCTGACCGAAGACCGCCTGTGGAACTACGAAACCCGGTTCCGCGGAGAAGAGACCGTGGATGGCGTGGATTGCTGGGTGCTCCAGGCGCGCCCGCGCCAGATTCTGGAAGGGCAGAGGTTCTTCGACGGTCTGTTGTGGGTGGACAAGAAGGACTACAACATCGTGCGCATGGAAGGCCAGGCCGTCCCGCAGATCCGCACCACCAAGACCGAGAACCTGTTCCCGCGCTTCACCACCATTCGCAAACCCATTGACGGGGCTCACTGGTTTCCGGTGTACACCTACGCCGACGACACGCTGCAGTTTCGCACCGGCCCCCAGCGCGAACGCCTGCGGATCGCTTATTCCGGCTACAAGCGATTCAGCGCGGAATCGACCATTATCCTGAAGTAGCGCGCGGCCCGGCGGCCGGGCTCAGCCCAGGTAGTTGAACAGAGACGTGGTCGGCATTTTCCCTTCCGCTTGAAAGGACGCCTGCAACGCCGTGTTCTCCGCGGTCAACTGGCTCGCGGCTTTAGCCACATCGGCATCCTGGATATTGCTGATCGCGGACTGCAACTGGGTGTCGTACTGGCCGGCGAAGGTGGTCGCATGGTCGATTTCGTCTTCCACGTTGCCATAGAACGCCTCGCTGGTGTTCAGGTGGCTGGAAGCGGTTTGCAGCGCGGCCAGGGCGTTGGCGATGCCCGTCTGGTTGTTGCCCAGCAGATCGAGCCGCAGCGAGTTCAGCGCGGCGAACACGCTGGCCCCGGAAGCGTCGAAGATCTGCTGGGCGGTTTCCGACGCGGCGATGGTGCCGCCCTCCGGGTCCTGGATCCGCCGCGTGGCAGCGGCCGCCGACAGCAGGTCCACGCCGTTGAAGGCCTGCAGGTCAAGCTGATAGGTAGGGCTGTTCTCCTGGTCCCCGCTGAAGATGTACCGGCCTTGCACCTGGGTCTGGCTGATGGAGACCATCTCCGCCTGGATGCCGGCGATCTGCTGCGCGATGTCCTGCCGCGAAGAGGCAGTCGTGGTGGCGCTGGCGCCCTGAGTGGCCAGGCTTACGGCCTTGTCCATGAGTTGGATGGCGGAGCTGAGCGCGCTGTCGGCGCTGTCCGCGTCGGCCGTCGCCGATTCGAGATTGGACGCGATCTGGGTGTTCTGCTTTTCGTCGGTTTGCAGTTGCAGCAGCGACTGGATCTGGCCGGGATCGTCGGAGGCAACCGCCACCTTCTTGCCCGATGAGATCTCGCCGTTGGCCTCCGCCAGGCTCTGCTCGATGCGGTCGACGTTCGCCAGGAAGATCGCCGAAGTTGGGGTCAGATTGGTGATCATGCCAGTGCCCTATCCTTTATGCCGATGGCGTCATCATGTTGATGGTGTCCAGCGTGATCTGGTCCAGAACCGAGACCAGTTTGGAGTTGGCCTCGTAAGCCCGTTGAAACGCCACCAGGTTCACGGCCTCCTCGTCCAGGTTGACCCCGCTTTGTTGTTGCCGGAGATTCTGCGCCTGGGCCAGCGCCGATTGCGAGACCTGTTGCTGGTCGGTGGCGGTGTTCAGATCGGAGCCCACCTGCGACGCCATATTGCCGTAATACTGGGTGTAGCTGGCGCCGTCGATCTCGTCGGCCGAGTCGGTGGGAGTGGCCATGCTCGCCAGCGCCAGCGCGATTCCGTTGGACACTTCGGGCGGCCCCGGGTCGATGGCCGCCAGTTGCGAGGCGGTGATGCCGGGATTGACGGCCAGCGATTGCGCCACGTTGGTGGCGTTGGGAGTGCCGTCGTCGTTGGTGGCGTAGGTGAACAGGGGCACGCCGGGCACGGCCGGCGATCCCCCCGTCCCGTTGGGTCCGGCCGCCACCGCGTCGGTGACGTTGCCGGACGTCAGCAGCCCGTTCACGCGGTCGGCGAACTGCTGCGCCAGAATGTTCAGACTGCCCTGTTGATACGCGTTCCCAATGTAGCTGGGCAGCACCTGGTTGGTCAGATTCAGCAGCGACCCCAGTTGCCCGGTGGCGATGGTGCCGGTGATGTCGTTGCCCTGGGCGGACAGGATCTGCACGCTGGGGGGGCCGGTGGGGTAGGCCGGCGGCGGATCGGTGGGCTGCTCGATCTGGCAACTGAGCTGAAACTGCGTGTCGCCTATCAGCAGCGGAGTCTGTCCCGCCGCCATGACCGTCACCGACCCGTTGGCCTGCTTGGTGGCGCTGATGTCGACGTACTGGGAGAGCTGCTCCAGCGTGGAGTAGACCTGCGCGTCCAAACCGGCATCGTTCCGGTCGCCGTTCATGATCTGCGAGTTGTAGCTCTGCAGTTGCCCTACCAGCTGGTTGACCTGCGATACCGTCTGCTGCACCTGCTGATCGGTGGTCTGCGCCAGGTTCGCCAGACCGGTGGCCGCATGCTGGAAAGCTTCCGCCACGTCTCCGGCCTGGTTCAGAACGTCCTGCCGCGCGTTGTTGTCGGCGGGAGTCTGCCCCCACGCCGAGAAGCTCTGATACAAACTGTTCAGGGCCGCCGCGATTCCGGAATCGCCCGAGATAGGGAAGTTGTTCTGCAAGCTGGTCAGCCCGCTGACATCCTGGTTGGCCTGCCCGAGCGCGGTATTCTGCTGCCACACCGCCTGCTCGGCGTACTGGTCCCGCGCACTCACCACCTCCGCCGCCCGAACCCCTCCCAGCGAGCCATGTCCGTCCTGGAACGGCATGGCGTAGAACGTCTGGGTTTGTTGGACATACCCGGGAGTGGAGGAGTTGGCGACGTTGTTCTCGGTGACCACCAGTGCCTGGTCGTAGGCAGTCAGCGTCGAAGCCGCCACATGCAGGGCCCCAACTATGGTGGACATGGTCTTATCCCTCTACCCTCAGACGTCCGGGCCGCTCCACCGTGGGTGGCTCCCCGCGCGCCGTATAGCCCTGCAACATGGCCCCCAGTATCCGGCTCCACTTCAGATGGTAGGCTGCGGCGTTCTCCAGGAGGCGCCCCGCCAGGCGCACTTTGACGCGGATTTCGCAAACTTCCGCCAGGACTCCCGAATCGCCTCTAAACGGCGCCATCTCCTCCCGGGTGAACGCCAACTCTCCAATCACCCCGGACAGAACCTGGAAGCACCGGTCCAGAACTTCGGGGGTCGGGTTGAGCAGCAGGTGGCAGGACTGCGCTACGGCTGAACGGGCTGAGGCCAGCCGCTCCGGAATTCCAGCCATCCCTATTTGCTTCCCGCCGCCAGCGCCTCGGATATCATCCCGCGGCTGGTGGCCATGGAATCGGGCTGGTACTTCCCGCTCTGGTATTGCGCGGCCAACGCAGCCACCTGGCTCTGGCGGCTCGACCCGTAAGCCGCCAGGGCCCTCGAAAGGCTCCCGAGCGTGCTCGACAACTCTACCTGGTCACCGCTGCCGCTTCCCGTCCCCGAGTCTGACCGGAGCCCGTCCTCCCGGCCCACCCGCTGGGCTTCCTGCGCGCGTCCGGACTCTGCCGGCACAGTCGTCAGATTTCGATCGTCGATTCTCATGCGAACATGCCAACCTTTGGCTGAATGTCATATCGGCATCCCGGCTCCACCCCTTTAGCCCATCGAAAGGAAAAAACCGGCGGTCCTTCCTAAAGTTTCCTGGAACTCTGCCGATTGCTGCTCAGGAACCGTGATGCCAGCCACGCGATTGCTTTGGATTTGTGGATCTCCCCGGCCTCCCGTGCGGCCTCCCGACCCCGCCAACTGGAGCCTGGACTCCCAGCCCCCCACCGGCGCCCTGGACCGGCTGCGCTCCACGGCCTTCGACGCGGTGGTCTTGGACGGCCTCTATCAAATCTTCGATCCTGACCGTGTCATCCAACAAATTCAATCGCTTACGGGAAACACGCCGATCTTCCTCCGAGGCGTCACGGAGACTTCGGAGGCTGCCAGATTCAGCCGCTTGGGGCTCCTCATTCTGCCGCCCGGCGACGAGGGCACGTACGCCAGAATTCAAGCCGCTCTCGAGAATCCGTCCTGCCGGGGGCTCGCGCGGCTGGCCGAAATCGTCGATCCGGCGGATTGGGAACACCTCCTGGTGGGTATCAGCCCGCAGATCCGGCACGTATGCCACATGATCCGCATGGTGGGCGCCCGCCGCGCCACGGTCCTGATTACCGGAGAAACCGGCACCGGCAAGGAAATCGCCGCCCGCGCCCTGCACCAGGCCGGGCCCAGGCGGCTGGCCCCCTGGGTGGCCGTGAATTGCAGCGCCCTGCCCGACAACCTGCTGGAAGCCGAACTATTCGGACATGTCCGTGGCGCCTTCACCGGAGCCGTCCAAAGCCGCGTCGGCCGCTTCGAACAGGCCCAGGGCGGCACCTTGTTCTTCGATGAGATCGGCGAGTTGCCGCTGGAGCTTCAGGCCAAGCTCCTGCGGGTGCTTCAGGAACGCGAGTTTCAACGGCTGGGCAGTTCCGAGACCATCCGCTCCGACGTGCGCATCGTGGCCGCCTCCAATCGGGACCTCCTGCAGCAGGTCGAACGAGGCCGGTTCCGGGAAGATTTGTACTACCGGCTCAACGTGGTCCCTTTGCAGATGCCCTCCCTGCGCCAGCGCCGCGAGGACATCCCCATACTGGCCCGGCACTTCGCGGCCAAGGTCTGCGCCCTGGAGGACATCCCCCTGAAATGCCTCAGCCAGGACGCCCTGGACCGCCTCTCGGAGCACTCCTGGCCGGGAAACGTCCGCCAACTCGAAAACGCCGTGGAGATGGCCGTCGCCTTGAGCGGCCCTCGCGGCACCCTCACCGCCGAGGACTTCCCCCTCCCGCCAAACGGCCTCGCGTGCGCCGGCGCGCCGCTGGTATCGGTGCCCGACCAGGGCCTGGACTTCGAGCAGACCGTCGCCGTCATCGAACGCAGCATCCTCGAACAGGCCCTGCGCAAAACCGGCGGCAACAAGAAGGCCGCCGCCGAAATGCTCCGTCTCAAAAGGACCACGCTTTCCGCCAAGGTCCGGAGTCTGGAGCCGGAAGCGGCGTGCAACTGACCCGCACCCGCCGCACCCATCCGCCTACCGGATGTAATCCCTGGCGATGGGCCGCTTGTCGTGGCCGTCCAGCACGTGAACCACGCGGATCTTCTTCAGCGAAACCGGCGAAAGCTGGCCGATCGGGATATAGACGACGGTCCGGCCGGCGCGTGACGCGATGGTCCTGAAGATCGACCGCGGCGGCCGGGCGGCCACGTACACTACATACCGCTGCAGGGAGTAGTCCAGCGCCGCCAGCAGCAGCCGCTCCGATTTCGACTCCGCGAACTCGTAGTCCCGGTCCTGCCAGACGTCGTACATGCGCCGCGGCGGAAGCGTCATGAGGAAACCGCCGTACTCTCCCCGCCCGATGCCCGGCCCCACCAGGTTGTCGAACGGAAACGTGGAGTAGAACGCCATGTCCGATTCGTTCTGATTCTCCCCCAGCCAGGTGGTCATATAGGAATAGCGGTTGTCGCGATCCTCGTCGAAAATCACCACCACGCTCCCCACTTCGCCGTGGATCTTCTGGAACTGGCGCACGTAGATCCGCCCCTCGTACCACTTCCGGATGGTTTCGCGCAGATCGATGCCGTCCAGAATCGACGTGGTGAATGGTTCCACCCGCACGCGCTCCTCCGACAGGATGCTCTTGCCCTTATGCTTCAAGAACCGGCCGTAGTCTTCGATCACCAGGTCCTCGGGCGGGTAGGAACAGATTCCCGAGCCGTTCACCTGGCTGGCCCACTCGCCGGGGAACTTCTCCTTCTTGCGCGGCTTCAGTCCGAACGGACGCAGCCGCCGCTTGGGGCTGGGTAAGCGGCGGCGCAGGCGGATGCGGCGCGTGTCGCGCCACATCTCTTCGCCCGAAATCCGCACCGTCGGCAGGTCCGAGGCTTCTTTTTGCGGGGGATACCGTCCGGCCGCGTCCCACACGTCCCAGGCATAGTTGTCGTCGGCGATTCCGCGCGCCGCCACCGTGAGCTCGAAGATGCCCGCCGAAAGGCCGCCGCCCCCCAGCGCCAGGTTGCGCGCATAGCGCGCCAGCAGCCGCCGCTGCCAGTGGGCCAGGCGCTCGCCGGTCGAGGCCTCGTAGTTCTTCTCGGCTTCGCGGAAGACCGCCAACTGGGCATGACGCCGGTCCACCAGGTTGGCATCCGTCATGCTTTGCCGGAAGCCTTCGTAGCGCCAGGCCAGCAGGGGATACTCCACGGTGATCTCGGCCAGCGACTCGGGATGCGGGTTGAACACCTCGACGCCCTCGCGCCGCAGCCGGGACATGGGTTGCGCCTGCGGTTCCTCCATGGCGTCCAGCACCGGATCCAGCAGGTTGAGCGAAACCACCACGAACACGCTCGCCAGCGGATCGGCCCCCTGCAGTTTCCAGGCAATGCCGGCGGCGTGCCGCGCCAGCTCCGGGGAACGGGGCTGGGGATACACGCGGTAGGCCTCCAGGTAGCGGGCCAGGCCGATGTGCCGCACGGCCACGCTGTCCGGGTAGGTGTCCGGCAGGTGCGGCCGCTGGCCGGCGTCGGGATCGGCAAAAACGATTTCGGCGCCGATCTCGAGCGCCGTGCGAATCGCCTCGGTGAACGGATCGCCGGGCTCCACCACCACGTAGATCGCCTGGTCGCCGTCCGTGGAATCGTCGGGGTAGAAGATCAGCGACATCTCCGGCAGCCGGCGGACGGCGCCGGTCCACGCCTCTTCCAGCGACACCGGCAGTTCCAGGGCGACCACCTGGGGACGCTCCCGCAGCAGCGCCCGCCGCAACTCCAGGGCGAACTCGAGGCGCCCCGGCGCCACCGGGAAGTAGGTGAACCGTCCGCGCTTCAGGCTTCCCGGATCAGGTATCGGAAGATCGGTTTCGCCGGACATACCGCAGGGCTTCCTCTCCCAGAATCTGCGCCACCGAGATGTCCAGAGCCTCGGTCTCGTGCGTCCGCCCGGTGGCCAGGCTCTTCAACTTGATGGCGTACCGCGCCACGTTGATGCCATCGCGCACGGTGTACCGCTCGTCGGCCGCATGCGCCAGTTGCAGAAAGTCCGTAACGTAGTTCAGGATGCGCTCCTCGGCGAAGGGCAGGTTCTCCTTGAGGATGTGGAGCTCCTCGTCGCGCTCCGGAAAATCGATGAAGATCTGCGGCTGCAGGCGGGAATGGATGTACTCGGGCAGTTCGAACGTGGAGGCATCGTCGTTCATGGTGGCGACCATGCGGAAGTGGGGATGCGCCTTGATCTTGATGCCCGCCACGATGGACTCCACGTAGCGCCGGTTGTCGAGCAGCGGCGCCAGGCTGGCCCAGCTCTTCTCGCTCATCCGGTTTCCCTCGTCGATAATGGCGATCCCGCCGCGCAACATGGCGGTGACCAGCGGCGAGGCCACGTACCGCAGGCTGCCTTCGCCCTCGATCACCGGCGTCACCAGCAGGTCCTCGGGGCGGGTGTCCAGGGTGGCCTGGAGGATGTAGACTTCGCGCCCCATGCGCCGCGCCGCGGCGTAGGCCAGGGTGGTCTTGCCGACGCCGGGCTTGCCCAGCAGGCGCGGGTTCATGGGCAGGTCCTGTTCGTTGACCACCATCCAGGCCGCCAGCAGTTGGCGCATCAGCTCGTCCTGCCCCACCCACTGCACGGCCAGTTCGTCCGGATGGGCGAGATGCAGGGTAACGCCTTCGATCTCGACGGTCATAGGCTGTGCTTACATTATCGGTCACGGCCCACCACACGGGGGGCTTGCCCGGCGCGGCTGCCGGAAATTTGGCTGACAATGGATGGTAAGGTAACAATTCGGTAACGTGAGCCCCGTAGGCTGATATCAGCCGGATGGAAACGGCGAAAGGAGATTCAGTCATGAGATTTCGATATTTTGCGGGGGCGGCGTTGGCGATTGCGATGGCCGCTCTACCAGGCTCGGCGCAGTCCGCAGCCCAACGTTTGCAAGCGGGCGTATACGCGCAGCAAACGGCCGGAGACCTGGATGGCGCCATCCGGATCTTCCGCGAGATCGTAGCCTCCAACCCGGCGCAACGCGTTTTCGCCGCGCAAGCCCAAATGCACCTGGCGCAGGCGCTGCTGCAGAAAGGCGACCTGGCGGGAGCGGCACAGGAGTTCACCACGCTCTCGGCGAACTACTCGGAGTTCCGTAACATGATCGCCGACATGGCGGGCCGCATGCCGGAGCCCGGCATGACACGCGTATTCTCGCTGGGAACCACTACGCTGTCCCAAGGGGAACCCGACCGTTACGTTCACAATCTGACGCATGTGGGCCTCACAGCGCCGCCGGGCTGGCGTCTCGACGGCGATACCCATTCTTCGGGTGGGGGCGATATGGTGCTGTTTGCCAGCTCTGACCTCGCCATGGACTTCCTGGGAGTCTGGTTGAAACCGGCCATCCCCGGGACCGATATCCCCGGCGCGCTGCGTCACTCCCTGGAGGTGAAGGCGGAGGACCGCACCGAGTTCACCGGCTGGAAGGTCCGTCCGGAAAGCGTGCGGACGCGGGTGGTGGCCGGACAGCAGGCCTTGAGCGCCGTTGCGGACTATACGGAGCGCCGTGCCTTGTCCACGGTCTATTCCGCTAACGGCCAGACCGCCAGGTTCATGGGCAACGAAGAGATGGTGGAGTACCTGACCTGGGTGCGGTCTCCGGCGACAACGGTACTCTTCTTCGGACGCGCCAAGGCCACCGATCTCGCGGCCTTGCAATCGGGCATCGATCAGCTCGCCGGGACGGCGGTGATTCCGTAAGGCACCTATGCGGCGCTTGAACTGGGACCGGGGGGCGTGGCTGCTGGCGCTGTTTCTGCTGCTGGGAGTGCTGGCGCCCTCCGGCTCCGTCCTCTGGTTCATGAACGATGCCGCGCGCAGCCAGGCCGAAACCGCGCGGCGGAGGGTCACCGAGGCCTACCGTGGACAGCTTGGCATGTTGCGCGAACGAGTGGATGCGCGGTGGCGGGAGCGGGCGGCTGCCTTGGATGCCGCTGCGACCGCGAGTCCTAACGAATTCTCTCTGCCAGGCGCGGCCGGCGCGGATGCGGTGGTCTGGCTGGACGAGCGGGGCGCGCCCGTCTGCCCTTCGCTCCCACCCGATCCGGCGCCGGATGCGGCGTTGGGAAGCCCGGCCTGGCGCGAAGCCGAATCGAAGGAGCGCAGCCGGCGCCTGGACGAAGCTGCCGAGATATGGCAGAGCCTGGCCGTCTCCGCGGGGAATCCCGGCATCGCGGCGCGCGCCGCGCAGGGCCAGATCCGCTGCCTGGTTCGCGCTGGCCTTCGCAGTGCCGCGGTGACGGCCATCCAGCGGTACTTCGGCGGCGCGTCCGCGATCCGGGGCAGGGACCTGGACGGACGCCTGATCGGCGCCGACGAGCAACTGCTGGCGCTGCAGCTTCTGCCGCGCACCGACCCGCGGTTCGCGCGCCTGGCTTCTGCCCTGGCCGCGACGCTCAACGCCTACCAGGGCCCGTCGATGCCTTCCGGCCAGCGGCTGTTCCTCATGGACGAGTTGCGCCGGCTGGCGCCGGAGGCGGCCAGCTTTCCCGCCTACAACGCCGAGCTTCTAGCCGAGCAGTTCGTGGAACAGGAACGGGCGCGGCCGGGCGATCCGGTGCTCGAGGCCAGCGGTCTGCGGGGCGTGTGGAAACTGACCTCGCCCAATCGCCGGGTGGTGGCGCTGTACCGCGGCGCAACCGTGGAATCGCTCACCAACGGCGTGTTGGGGGGGCCGAATCCGCCGCGCAGCGTGCGGTTCACCGCGGCTCCTCCCGGCACGCCGGCCGCCGGCGAGGCGGTGGCCGCGGGCGCCATGCTGCCCGGCTGGCAGATTTCGTTCGCGCTGCTCGACACCGGTCCGCTCGACGAAGCCGCGCGCCGCCGCCGGGCCGCCTACGTTTGGCTGGGGTGCGCGGTGATCGCGGGCCTGCTGGTGGTGGGGGTATTCGCCGGCCAGTACTTCCGCCGGCAACTGCGCCTCAACCGGCTGAAAACGGACCTGCTGGCGGCGGTCTCGCACGAGCTGAAAACTCCCCTGGCTTCCATGCGGCTGCTGGTGGAAACGCTGCTCGCCGACGAACGCCCCGATGCGGTCAAGACGCGCGAATACCTGAACCTGATCGCCGGCGAGAACCTGCGGCTGACGCGCCTGGTGGAGAACTTTCTGACGTTCTCGCGGATCGAACGCAACCGGCAGCGCTTCGAACTCGCCGAGACCAGCGCTTCGGACATCGTCGATTCCGCCCTGGCGGCCATGGGGGAACGATTGCAGGCTCCCGGCTGCCAGCTTGAGGTGGAGCTGAGTCCCGGCCTTCCGGCCATCTATGCCGACCGGGACGCCTTGACCACCGTGCTGCTCAACCTGCTGGACAACGCCTGCAAGTACACGCCGGCGGAGAAGCGGATTCGCCTGCGCGCCTACCGGCAGAACGGGCGGCTGGCCTTCGCCGTGGAAGACAACGGGGTCGGCATCGCGCCGCGCGAGCGGAAACGCATCTTCCGGCGGTTCTACCAGGTGGACCGGCGGCTGGCGCGCGAAACCGGGGGCTGCGGGCTGGGGGTGAGCATCGTCGAGTTCATCGTGCGGGCGCATGGCGGCGAGGTGACGGTGGAAAGCCGGCCGGGAGCCGGCAGCACGTTCCGCGTGTGGCTGCCGTGCCGGCCGGCGGCGAAAGAGGCTGGGGCGTGAGCCAGCGGATTCTGATCGTGGAAGACGAGCCGGCGCTGTTGCGCGGCCTCAAGGACACCTTTCAGTCCCTGGGCTACGAGGTGCTGGTGGCGCAGGACGGCGAGGCCGGCCTGGCGATGGCGCTGGAGCGCAACCCCCACCTGATTCTGCTGGATATCATGCTGCCGCGCGTGAACGGATACGAGATTTGCCGCGCGGTGCGCCAGCGCGGCCTGGAAATGCCCATCCTCATGCTTACCGCCAAGGGGCAGGAAGAGGATATCGTCCTGGGGCTGAACCTGGGAGCCGACGACTACATCGCCAAGCCCTTCCGCCGCGCCGAGCTGATCGCCCGCGTGGGTGCGTTCCTGCGGCGCACGCGGACGCCCAAGGCCGCGCCGGCCCGCTTCGGCGAGTTCGAGCTGAACGTGGCGGCGCACAAACTGTTCCGCAACGGGGTGGAGGTTGAACTCACAGCCAAGGAGTTCCGCCTGCTGGCGTATTTCGTGTCGCGGCGCGGATGCGCGCTCACGCGCGAGGATATTCTGAATGCCGTCTGGGGCAATTCCGTGGTGGTCACTCCCCGCAGCATCGACCGGTGCGTGGCGACGCTACGGGCGAAGATCGAGCCGGAGCCCCACAGCCCCTCGTACATTCAGACCATCCGCGACATCGGGTACCGCTTCGAAGGCGAAAGCGAAACCGCTTGACACGGCCGGCGTTCCGGTTTAACCTTCCAGTAGTTATACTATGGGAAGAGACGAAGCCACATCGCGGACCGAGATCCCCCCGGGAACGCTCTACATGCTCATCCTCAAGACCCTGGCTCAGCTCGGGCCGATGCACGGCTACGGCATCGCCCAGCACATCCAGTTGACCTCCGAAGAGGTGCTCCAGGTGGAAGAGGGCTCGCTCTATCCGGCGTTGCAGCGGATGCTGATCAAGGGCTGGGTGGCCGCCGAATGGGGCCAGTCGGACAACCACCGGCGCGCGCGGTACTACCGCCTCACGGCCCCGGGCAGGAAGCAGTTGAGCGTGGAAATCTCGGAGTTCGAAAAGGTAATGCGGGCGATCACTCGCGTGATTCAGCCGGCGTAATGGCGATCGTATGGAATGGCTCGACGAGTTGTGGCGCAGGCTGCTGTTCCCGTTCCGGAAGCGGCAATTCGACCGCGACCTGGAAGAGGAGATGCGGTTCCATCTGGAGATGAAGGCGGCGGATCTCGGCGCGGCGGCCGGGCCCGGCGCGGCGGCGGCCCGCAGGAAGTTCGGGAACGTGGCGCTGTGGCTGGAAGACAGCCGGCAGGCGTGGGGATGGGCGGGTGCGGAGGCGTGGGCCGCCGATGTGAAGTACGCCCTGCGGGTGCTCGGCAAGAACCCCGGATTCACGGCGGTCGCGGTACTCACCATGGCGCTGGGCATCGGCGCCTCGACGGCGGTGTTCTCGGTGGTGAACGCGGTGCTGTTGCGCCCGCTGCCCTTCCGCCAGCCGGACCGGCTGATGATGGTGTGGGAGAACTGGCAGAAGCGCGGCGGCGATGACCGCACCGTGGTTTCCCACCGGAACTTCGCCGATTGGAAGGCAGCTAGCCGCTCGTTCGAGCACATGACCGTGTTCACCGGCGACGGCGTCCGATGGTGGGTGGGCAGCGAACCCGTGATGATCCGGGGGGCACAGGTGAGCGGCGGGTTCTTCCAGGAGCTGGGGGTGCAACCGTTCCTCGGCCGTGGCTTCCTGCCCGACGAGGAGCGCGCTGGCGCGCCGCGGGTGACGGTGCTCTCCTATGGCTTGTGGCAGCGGCTGGGCGGCGACCGGCACGTGGTGGGCCGGAGCGTGAAGTTCGACCGCGAGGTGGTCACCGTGGTGGGGGTCATGCCACGGGGCTTCGCCTTCCCCAGCGATGCGGAGCTGTGGTTCCCCTTCGTGCCCAACGAAAGCCGGCGTGAGGAGCACGAGTTGCGGGTGATCGCGCGGCTGAGGGCCGGGGTCACCGTGGCGCAGGCGCAGGGCGAGATGCAAACGATTGCGGCGCGGCTGCAGCGTGAGCACCCGCAAGAGAACCAGGGGATCGGGGCCAATGTGGTGCCGCTGCTCGAGCAGACCGTGGGCGAGCGGCGGCGGGCGCTGCTGGTGCTGCTGGGCGCGGTGGGCTGCGTGCTGCTGATTGCGGCAGCCAACGTGGCCAACCTGCTGCTGGTGCGCGTCACCGGCCGCCGCCGCGAGCTGGCGCTGCGCCTGGCGCTGGGGGCCGGCCGGTGGCGCATCGCGCGCTGCCTGCTCACCGAAAGCGTGCTGCTGGCGCTGGCCGCGGGCGCGCTCGGCGTGGCGGCGGCGTACTGGCTGGTGAGGGCGTTTGTGGCGCTCGATCCCATCCAACTGCCGCGCATTCACGAAGTGGCGCTCGATGGCGGCGTGCTGCTGTGCGCCGTGGCCACCTCGATTGCCACGGGGCTGCTGTTCGGGCTGGCCCCGGCGCTGCGGGCTTCGCGGCCCGGCCTGGCCAACTGGCTGAAAGAGGGGCCGGGCGCGGCGGGGGCGGGGGAGTTCGGCGGCAACCGCGCGCGGAGTTGGCTGGCAGCCTCGCAGATCGCGCTCGCGGTGATGCTGCTGATCGGCGCCGGCCTGCTGCTGCGCAGCTTCGTGGCGCGCGTGAGCGTGCCCCTGGGCTTCCGGCCGGAGGGCGTGATCGCAGCCGATCTGCCCAATTACGTGAACCGGAACATCGGCGATTTGCTGAGCCGGTTGCGAGCGCTGCCGGGTGTCCAGGCGGCCGGCGCGGCCACGGCGTTTCCGCTGGACGCGGCCCAATCGTCGTGCGGCGGGTGTCTCGAGGTCGAAGGCCGGCCGAAGGCGCAGGGTGAGGCGGGCGGCACAGGGTACATGGTGGCGACCCCCGGCTATTTCCCCGCCGCCGGCATGAGCCTCGAGCGGGGCCGCTTCTTCACCACCTCCGACGGGAAGGACGCGCCCATGGTGGCGGTGATCAACCAGGCGCTGGCGCGGCGCGATTTCCCGGACCGGGACCCCATTGGCAGGCGCGTGCGGTGGGGCACGCCGGGCTGGGCCACGGTGGTCGGGGTGGCGGCGAACGTGAAGGGATTCGGCGTCCCGGGCGACCCCATGCCCACCATCTACTTCGCGCACGGCCAGGCGAGCTGGGGCAACGGCGTGGAGGTGCTGGTGCGCACCAGCGTGCCGCCATTGAGCCTGGCGGGCGCGGTGCGGAAAGAGATGCGCGCGTGGAACAAGCGCATGATCATCGGCAAGTTCGACACGCTGGACAACCTGCTGGCGGAGTCGGTGGTGGTCCCGCGGTTCTACATGCTGCTGGTGGCGGGATTTGCGCTGCTGGCGCTGGTGGTGTCCGCGGTGGGGGTGTACGGCACGGTGAATTACTCGGTGGCGCGGCGGACGCACGAAATCGGCATCCGCATGGCGCTGGGCGCGGAGCGCGGCGACGTGCTGGCGATGGTCCTGGGGCAGGGCCTGCGGCTCGCCGCGGTGGGTGTAGCGCTGGGCGTGGCGGGCGCGTGGGTATCGACGCAGGTTCTCGAGACACTGCTGTTCGGCGTGCGGCCGACCGATGGCCTGGCCTTCGCCTGCGGCACGGGCGTGCTGGCGCTGGCGGTGCTCGCGGCCTGCTATCTCCCGGCGCTGCGAGCCACCAGGGTCGATCCCCTGGTGGCGCTCCGCCATGAGTGAGCGGCGGCTTGCCCCTTACTGGTACGCCACGTATCTTCCGTTGCTCACGGTGAATGTCAGATAGCCAATATCCAGCCCCGGGGCAGTGAACTTGACGCTAGGGGACAACAGCGGAGCCCGTCCCGCCATCAACATGCCGGACGTCCCATCCCCGGGCGTGCTGGCCGGAAGGGCCGAAAGGACCCAGGACGGGACCGTGAACCGGCCCGAGTCCATTCGCTGGGTGCATACGAAGGCGGAAGCCGCCTGGACCACCTTGCTCAGCATGTCCGGCAGAAAAACCGCTCCCGCAATCGCGGCGTACTCGCTGGAGGCGTCTCCCCCGGTCCAAGTGAACGTCAGGCCCTGCGAGCGATTGATACCGGAGGCGGCAATGGCGTCCAGGTTCGTCCAGGCGAGCGGGACGGGAGACGCGGGAATCGTGAGGGCGGCCGTGAAGCTCCCCACGCCGGACCCGCCCGCGCCGTCTGCCACGGTAATCGTCCCCGGCTCCAGAAATGGCGCCGCCAGAGGATGGTTGCTATCGCCCAGTCCCGACAACGCAGGCATCATGGCTCCCAACGCCTTGTGGGCGTCGTAGTAGCCGCTCCGGTCCAGCACCAGCGGCCGCGATCCGTTGGGGCCCGTCAGGCTCAACCCCGGCCCGGCGTTCAGGAAAGCCGAACGCGGCGGAATGTAACCGGATCCACCGGGAGCGAACGTGTAGACCGAGCAGCCGCCGAACGACGTTCCTCTTCCCGTAAAAATGTCCAGACCCTGATCGCTCAGGCCGGTGGCGGCATTCCAGCGGAAAAACTCCGCCCAGCCGCTGTCAACCAGGCCCGTACCACTGCCGAGCCCGGGAACGTTGGCGGCAACGTTCATCCGCAGCAATTGAATCCAACCGATGTTCAGCCCTCCGCCGGTCTGCAGCAGCGCCAGGTCCGCGGCCGCGAGACCGTGCGGGTCGGAACAGACGCTGCCCTGCGCGGTGATGGCGATGGTCGCGAAGTTACTCATCACCGGAGGGGTAGTCCCCAACTGCAGGGCCAACGGAACATAGCAGCCGAGCGGCACGTCGGCGGGGAGGGTGAAGTTGATCTGGTCGACGCCCGGGAACTGGGGCGACCGGCCGCTGTAGGAAACGGGGGCGCTCTTGGCGCCCACCCAAACCGTTACGTCGGTGCGGACATTCTGCACCAGCGGCGGCTGGGTCTCGTCGAAAGCCACCGGGCCCAATCCCGTCGCCCACAGAATCAAGGTTTGGCCGGGGTGAGCGGATTGCGTCAGGCCGTTCAACGGCTGGTCAGAGCCGGAATTGTAATTCTGCACGATGGCCGGACCGCTGCCCGCCTGATTCCGGGTGAACAGGCCCACGCTTCCGCGCACCACGTGGATGGGCGCGGTGGCGCTGGCCCGGTTGTTGTAGGTCACGGTAACGAAGCCATCGCCCACCGGCGTTGCCGAAGGCAGAATCGCCGCCACCTGGGTGAGGTAGGTGTAGACCATGATGGCGTTCTTCGTCACGCCCCCGACGGTCACGGTGACCGAAGTTCCGGCGAGTTGCGTGGGAAGCGGAAAGGACGTGGCCTGTTGCACTGCGGCGGGACCGAGATTCTGCCCGAAGACCACGAACATCGAACCCTGGGCCACGCCGTAGTTCGGCAACCCCGGGAGGGCGTAACTGGCGGAGTTGAGCGCGGACTGCGCCACCACCGGCGGCAGGATGGGCGGCGAGAACTGAACCGCCGCCGGGCGTTGCGGCCCGCCACCGGCCGCGAAGGGCGAACCGGGGACCGGGGTCAACGCGCCGCTGGTGGAATTGAAGGCAAAGGCGGAGACATTGTTGCTGACCAGGTTGGGCACGTAGACGAATTGGCCGGTGGGATCGAACAACACGCCGTAGGGGGCGCGCGGCGAAGAGAACGGCGAGCCGGGAAGGGGCGTGAGAGCGCCGCTCGACCGGTTGATGGAATAGGCCGACAGGTTGTCGCCGCTCCCGTTGGCCACATAAGCGAAATTGCCCCCGGGATCCACGCCAACCGCGGTCGGGCCTGTCCCGGCCGGGAAGGGCGAGCCGGAAACCGGAGTCAGGGCGCCGGTGGTGGCATTGATGGTGTAGACCGAGACGCTGTTGCCTCCCTGGTTCGTCACGAAGAGGAACTTGCCCGCCGCATCCTCGGTCAACCGGGAAGGACCCGCGCCGGTGGGGAAGGGAGAGCCGGCGATGGGCGTCAGGGCTCCCGTGCCGGGGTCGATGGCGTGGGCAAATACCGCGTTGCTGCCTTGGCTGGTCACGTAGAGGAATTTGCCGGTCGCATCCACCAGCACGCCGGTGGGCGCCAGGCCAGCCGCGGCCTGCGTGCCGGGAACCGGCGTGAGGGACCCGAATAACGTATTGATCGCGAATCCGTTAACGCTGGTTCCTCCCTGATTCACAACATAGAGGAACTTGCCGGCGGGATCGACGCTCAGTCCGATGGGATTGCCTCCCACGGCAAAGGGAGAGTTTGGAACCTTGCTGAGGGCGCCGGTCGCCGGGCTGATCGCGTAGCCGGCGACGCTGTTCCCGCCGAACTGGCCGGCGGATTCCGCCACGTACAGGAATTTCCCCCGGGGCTCGACCGTCACGGCGGTGGGATACCCTGGCGTCTGAAGCCGGGGAATCACTTCCGTCAGATTGCCGGCCGCGCCGTTGATAATGTACGTCGCCAGGGTTTCGTCGTTGTTATTGGGCACGAAGAGCAGTTGACCGAACAGGCAGTTGCAGGAGCAGGTCACCGCGAGGAGTACCGCGAAGCACAGACTCCGCACGCATAAACGCTGGAGCCGGAACGCGCACGTCATGTTCTTACCTCCGTTATGGAGCCGCGTGGCGGGCCCGCGCGGGCGAGGGGCGGCCTCCCATGCCGGGCATCGAACCGGGTCCTCCGCCCGGCTCCAGCGCATGCGCCGGGTTGTGGGAGAGAGGGGCTCCAGCCACAGCCCTGGAATGCCGCGCGGCTGCGACGCTTCCCGGTTGGAACGAGTGGAACGCCGGAGTGCCGCCAGGGTCGATCGAAAAAGGAGTATCCATCCAGGACACCTGGATTCCGCCTATTATACGCCCGCCGCCGTCCTTCGACCTTACGAATTGAGCCGATCACGGAGGCCCCATCCGCCCACCCCGTCCGGGCCGGGTCCGGTGGCGAACCGGGCCGCGATTTCACCGGCTGCCGGCAGCGGTGCGCGAAGCTTCCCAAAAACCCGTTCACAACTTTTTTCAATTATTTTTGTGCCACCGAAGCCGCTGTGCGCCAGCGGGTTACGCGAGGCGGGCCGAGGTTCGGCGGGCGGGAATCGCGGGGCGTGACGCTACCATAGAGGTGAAGAGAAGATCGGTCGGCTGGGCAAACCGCCAAGGATTGGCGGTTTTTGTCGTAACCTATTGATTCTAAAGAAGAAAATTTCCGGAACCGCCACAGCGTGGCGGTTCTTGTTTTTTAGGAGGGTTTGCATGGACGAGAAGAAGAAACTGGAAGAGGCGATGGAGTTGGGGGCTTGGCTGGGACGGAAGCAGGCATTCAGTGGCATGGCGGGACGATGCTCGGCAGCCGACGCCTACTGCATCCTCAAATTGCGAGAGGGGAAGAAATACAAGGCTGCCAGCCTGACGTGGGAGGAATTTTGCTCGCAACGCCTGGGCGTCAGCCGGTCGCTGGCCGACCGGACGATCCGGCTGTTGGAGGAGTTCGGCGAGACATACTTCCACCTGACCGGCCTGATTCCGATGGCGCCGGAAGACTATCGGTTGATCGCCGCGTCGGTGAGCGCCGACGGCGTGCAACACGGCGGAGAGACGGTCCCCATCGCGCCGCAGAACGCCGTCAAGCTGGCGGAGGCGGTGAAGAACCTGAAGCAGCAGGCCCGGCTGGCCTTGCCCGCGCCGGCGCCGGCCGCCGAGCCCGCCGCGGCCAAACTTCCCGCGGACCTCGTGTCGCGGACGGTCGGTCAACTGCAGGATGCGGTGGTCGGGTTGGAGCGGCTGCTGGCAGATGGGCCCGGGTGCCACGACCGGTCGGCGCTGATGACCGTGCTGGGAGGCGCGTCGGAACGGCTCGGCCGGCTGAACCGCAGCCTGCGGGCGTAGGGAAAGCGCGGGCGGCAGCCGCGAGACCCTGTCCGCCGCCCGGCCCATGGTTTCCAGGCCCTTCTCGACGTCCTGCGGCAAATCCCGCCCCTCGACTTGGCGGACGGCAGTCTCGTATTTCGATCGAGCCGTTCGCCACCGGAGTGAGGCCGGTCTTCAAAGCGATGGCTGAGCCTCTTGTCAGCACGGTTTGCCGGCGGGCAACCGTGCCGCCGCCGTCCTTGGGCGTGAGCTGGTAGCTCGCGTTCTCCGCGGGAGCGGTTGTCGCGGGAAGACAGCCTGGCTGCCCCTTCGGTTTGGCGGTCTTCGGTTCCAGGACCCGCCAAAGCATGCCGGCCGGTTCCTACCCGGCGCCGATCCTCACCGGCTCGCTGGTTGCCTGTGGCAGTCCGCTGGCGGCGGCCGTCAGGGTATAACTTCCAGCGGCGGTGAACTTCAGATCGTTAAACGTGGCCACGCCATTCACGGCGTGGACGGTCAGGGTCCCGCCTACTCCCGCGGGCGCCGAGCTGATGGTGACCGGGAGGGCCGATCCGCCCACCACATTCCCACCGGCGTCCCGCACATGCACCGCCACCGCCGGCGCCAGCGTCTGGCCGCTGATTCCGTTCGGGGGCGGCGCCGCGAACGCGAGTTGCGTGGCCGCGCCCGCTGGGATGTTTGCGCCAGCGCTCGAAGAAACTTCCGTCGCGGCGTCCACCGCCGGGTCCGGCGCCGTGCGGGCCGAGGTCTCTTCGCCCGGTTCCCACTCTTCGTATCCGGTCGGGCCGTCGTCCAACTCCAACGGATCGTCCGGGCCGAAGCCCTCCTCGGGCGGCAGATGCCACTCGGGCATTTCCGGTCCCGGATCGTCCCAGGCGGGATTCTCCGGTTCCAGCTCGTCATTGGGGTCGAATGGAAGGCGCTCGATATCTTCGCCTATGGGCAGGTCCGGGTTGTTGTGAATCGACTTGTCCTCGCCTTGAAATATCCGGAACAACTTCATGAAGACATCGAGCAACTCCTCCTGTTGTTCCTCTGGCGACTTCTCCTGGAAGTCCCTGTCTCCCGCGCGATCCCGCGCCCACTTCTCAAAGTCACTCTCGAATTTGGCGCGTTCGGCGCGCCCTGGCCTTGCCGGAGTGCCGCGCCGTCCGAAGATAAGTTCCCTTCCGGAAGCGCCCGTCCTTCCGCCCTTGGTGAGGTTAAGAGGAGCCGACTCACCGGGAACGGTCCGCTTGCCTCCCGCAACTTTTGACTGCGGCGTGTGTCCCGTCTGCGTCTTACCGTAGCTCGGGCGCTCCGTTATCCTCGGCGGAGTCTTGTAGGGGCCACGGCCCTGAAATCCTTCCTCCCCGG
>Ga0209039_10000625_pt1 | contig 34016 bp, 30 predicted proteins | sample BogFormECP12_OM1_FD_188238 | JGI IMG/M metagenome (GOLD analysis project Ga0209039, IMG submission 188238) | Bog forest soil microbial communities from Calvert Island, British Columbia, Canada - ECP12_OM1 (SPAdes) (version 2) | ecosystem: Environmental > Aquatic > Freshwater > Wetlands > Bog ... | reverse complement strand
ATGGTCTTGCTCAGGTTGGTATCGACCTGAGTCACACGGGTGTCCACGGTCTTGACGTCATCAGAAGTAGCCTTGGTGGCGAGTTCCTGATGCACGGAAGTGTCCAGCGCCGTGATCTTCGATGTGGTATCGGTGTTGAGTTGTTGCGCTTCGTTGCGCGCCTTCTTCAATTGGCTCTGCGTGATCTTCAGCTTATCGGTGACGACCTTCAGATCTCCCTGAAGGTCCGTATTGGCCTTTTCATCCTGGGCAACGCGGTCCTTAAGAGTATTCATATCCGATTGAACGGAAGTTTGAACCGCCTTGACCTGATCGGCGACGGCTTGCTTGGTAGCATCGAGCTTGGAAGAGTTGTTCCAGGCTAACCCGAGACCACCCACGGCCAAAAGCGCCAGGAGGATGATTGCGGGCAACTGCCAAGACGAACCGGATTTCGTTTCAACGTAAGTGTTCTGTGAATCTTGCTCAGACATAATAAATTCCTTCTCCTCACCCCAATGGGGTGCAACTTTTTTGCGATTATGGCAGCCCAAACTTGCTGCCGGAATGTGAAAGCTGAAAAGAACAAGTGCAAGCGAGATACCGCGACAGCCAGAATGGGAATCGTCTGTATGTTATTGATATATAATGGTTTGGAATGGCCTGCGGAATTGGCAGGAGGTACTAGTTCTGGCAATCTTTACGCGCTAATGAACGCCAGAGACGAATTCCTACGTAGTGCAAGAAAGTTCCACTTTTATCCCCAGCGAGGCGAACGCTAAGAGAAGCTGAGCAGGGGACTGGAAATGGATGCCGGCGAGGCCAAGTTGGCGGGCGGCTTCGACATAGGCGGGAATGTCGTCAATGTAGACGGCCTCGGCGGCGCGGACCTTGCATGTTCGCAGAGCTTCGCGATAGATCAGGGGATCGGGCTTGCTGACGCCCACGGAACAGGAATAGATGCGTTGGCCTTTTGGGAAGTACTGAAAGAATTCATAGGTGGATTCGAGGTGAGCGACGTGAATGGGATCGGTGTTGGAGAGCAGCGCCAGCCGGTAGCGTTTCGAGAGTTGCTCGAACATCTGTAACGGATGAATGGGCTGAGGATCAAGAGCCAGATTCCAGGCTGCGGTGAATTGGGCAAAGTTTAGGGGAATGCCGAGGCGCTGGCAGAGATGGAGATGCCAATCGTGAGGCGAGATCCGGCCTTCTTGCCAATCGCGCCAGCGGGGATCTTTTTCGATGGCGGACCAGAGCTCTTCGGGAGTGAGAGAGAGCCCTAGAGCCAAGCTATCTTGGAGGCGGCGGATGTCAACTCGGACGAGGACGCGGCCAATATCGAAAATGATGGCACGAATCGCGGTATCGGGCATGCCCTAACGGTCCTCCGGAGAGGGAACGGAGAGCGTGGCAGGAATCGTGCGGCGGCGCGCGCGCAGAATGCTGATGATAGGAGGCAAAACCGAAAGAAAAATGATCACGGCGATGATGTAGTGAAGGTATTTGCCAATGTTGGGGATTCTGGAGCCGGCGATATAACCCCCAAGGAGCATACTGCTGATCCAAAGCGTTCCCCCAAAGATGTCGTACAGGAGATACGTGGAGTACCGCATTGCCGCAGCGCCAGCAACCGGCGGGCAGAAAGTACGCACGATGGGGACGAAGCGCGCCAGAATGACGGCCCGGCCGCCATATTTTTCGTAGAATTCGTGAGCGCGCTGAAGGTGGCTACGGCGAAAGAAGAACGAGTCTTCACGACGGTACAGTGCTGGACCCGCGGAACGTCCAATCCAATAGCCCAGTTGGTCACCAGCTATGGCTAAGACGATGCCCGGTAGCAGCAGCCAGCGAAGGGGAATTAGATTCTGGCCGGCGAGGATGCCGGCAGTGACGAGCAGAGAATCGCCTGGCAGAAAGAACCCAACAAAAAGGCCAGTCTCCACAAAAATGATGGTGCACACAAGTGGGGGGCCGCCCCAACGGATTAGTTGTTGAATTCCTTGAGGGTCGTAAAGCGAGTGTAAGAAGTGAAGGATGGATTGCAGCAAGCGGCCTCAGTCTTTACAGAAACAGGGTTGGGGAAGAGCGCGCTGGCGCGTAAACCTCTACTTCCTTCCCATATCATACGGTAGCAGAAAATCCCCCGATTCTCTCCGCATTCCTCCCACAAGATCAACATTGCACACACCATCAGGAACCACCAGGCGGGGCGGATCATTGCAGCGCCTCCGCAAGGAGGAGTTCGCCCTGGCGGCCAAGTCCAGAATGCGCCTCTTGCTGCCGCACCAGAAGATTGCGAAGTTGGGGAAGGGCGCTGCGAGCGGCAGCGGCGCCCGCTTCGATGGCGTCATCAATGCGCTCGAAATCGTCCCAAGCCAAGGATTGCACGTCGGGACGCAGGACGAGGTTGGCGTGACGCTCCCAGGCCTCAAGTTGGTGCTTCTGAGCGGCACTGACAGCTCGGCTGACCACTTGAAAGATGTTGGTGGGCGCGCCGCGGTGGCCATCGTGCAATCCAACGGAGATGCCCACGACAAGTTCCGCACCCAGTTGGCGAGCGGCGCGGGTGGGTACCGGAGCGACGAGCCCTCCGTCCGCGAGACAACGGGTACCCAGCATGATCGGCTCGAACAAACCCGGAAAGGCGCAACTGGCGCGGATGGCCTCCGCGAGGCTGCCCTCTCTAAAGATGACAGGCTCACCGGTACCGAGGTCCGTGGCGACGATTGCGGTGGGGATCAAGAGATCCTCAAACTGCTGGGAATCGAAGAAGCGGTGAACTAACGCGCCGAGGCGTTCGTTGCTGGCCAAGCCGAATCGCGAGACACGCCAGCGGGCAAAGTCACGGAAGCGAATCTCCCGGCACTTGGCAATGATGTGCGGCAGAGGTGTGCCACTGGCATAGGCGGCGCCCAGGATGCTGCCGATGCTGCTGCCGGAAATGCAGGAGATGGGAATCTTCTGCTCCTCCAGGACGCGAAGAACCCCCAGATGCGCGTAGCCGCGGGCAAAACCACCGCCGAGCGCCAGGCCTATGCCGGGGCGCATGGCAGGCCCGGGAATAAATAAGGAGGCAGGATGAAGGCGTCTCGTCACGGAGAAGAGAGTCCCATGTGTGTCGAGGAAGGAGCGATGGGACGCGCGTCCTGAAGCATCGGTACGAAAGTACTCGCTGAAAAATATTGATAGAACAGAGGAAAGGGGGCGCGGACAGTACGGAAATACTAGGGCGGTACCCTCGCTGTACCATTGCGGGGCACCCCCGCCTGCGCGAATCTAGCCATCGCGACACGGAGTCCAAGCCGAGCTCTGGGGGAACTTGATGAACACCGGGTACACGAACTGGCTGGGGCATGCAGTTGTCCTGCAGGTGGAACTGGGCGACATCAAAGTGCCCCTGCGCGGCAAGCTGCTGAAGGAGAATCGCGAGACCGTACGGATGAGGATTGGAGAAGGCTGGGACGTCGACATTTACAAAGCGATGATCCTGGGAGTGGAAGAAGACCTGATGGCAATGATTCCTGCATAACTTGAGGGGAGGAACCATGACGAATCAGATCCCGAAGTATGTGACACAAGCGCGGGCGGCCTACCTGTTGGGTTTGCCGGTTGCGGAGATTTCCCGGATTTCGCAAGAAACGGGAATCGGACATTTCGAGCGCGCCGGCAACGAAGAAGAGCGCTTCTTCACCTACGAAGAGTTGCAGAAGATTTGCGTGCTGGCGACGAGTGAAGCTGTAACGGCATAAGCAGCAAAAAAAATTTGATTTTCCTCCGGCCCCCCTCGGCAGGACCCCCGGCCCCGGCTCGTTGCCCCCAGCGAGCCGGGGCTTCTTTTTTCCGGCAAGTAAACTTCCCGCCTATTGAATCGATTTAGAATTCCTTTGACAGAAAACCCCCCGGTGAGGAAACTTAGCAGCGATTCCACGTGCGGGGCTCCAATTCATGAAATGGCGATTGGGCGGAAGTGCGGTCGGATTGTTGCTTGCTTCGTGCGCGCCGGTGGTGCAGTAGAAGGCGGAGAGATTTACGAAAGCAAGTGTAGGAAAAGTTCCAGGCGGGGATAACAGGAAGAGAAGCAGGGAGTTTTGCGGTATCGAAATCCAGGTTCAGAGGATGGTTCCATGGCATCTGCGCTGGCGGGTGGTGGCATGACGGTTCCAGGAAGCGACAAGACCGGCTACAACCGATTTCTCCTGCTGGTGGCGGGATTGGGTGGGCTGCTTTACGGAGTGGACGTCGGAATCATTTCGGGGGCGCTGCCGTATCTGGAAGCGACTTCACGATTGAATGCGGGGCAGTTGTCCATTGTCGTGGCCGCCGTGCTTTTGGGTAGCGTAATTTCCACCCTCTTCGCCGGATTGCTGGCGGATTGGATGGGCCGCAAGCCCCTGATGATCTGGAGCGGCGTGCTGTTTGTGGCCAGCATCCCGGTGATCGCGCTCTCACAGGGCTATGGGCCCCTGGTGCTGGGCAGATTGCTGCAGGGAGTTAGTGCGGGGCTCATCGGAGTGGTGGTGCCTCTCTATTTGGCGGAGTGTCTCTCGGCCTCCAGCAGAGGTAAAGGCACGGGAGTATTCCAGTGGCTGTTGACTTTGGGAATTGTGTTGGCGGCGCTGGTGGGAATGTATTTCAGCTACCGCGTGGATCAGGTGGCGCGGCTTGGCGATGCAGCCCGGCTGTTCGCGTTCAAAAACACCGCGTGGCGCAGCATTTTCTGGGTCTCGCTGCCGCCCGGAATTCTTTTTGTGATTGGGAGTTTCCTGGTGGGAGAATCGCCGCGCTGGCTCTTCCGCAAAGGGAAAAAGGAAGCGGCGCTGAGCGCTTTGCTTCGCTCGCGCTCCACTGAACAGGCGGAATCGGAACTCCGCGAGATGGAAGAGACCAGCGCGACGGAGCGGGCCAAGAGTTCGACAGGGAACAAAATAAAAGAGTCGCTGCTGCGGCGGAAATACGTGATTCCCTTCATCCTCGCGTGCGTCATTCTGGCGTGCAACCAGACCACCGGCATCAATTCCATTATCGGCTACAACACCAATATCCTGCTGCAAAGCGGCCTGTCCGATGTGCAAGCTCATTGGGGCTACGTGATATTCACGTTGATGAATTTCCTGATGACCATCGGCGCCATGGTCCTGGTGGACAGAAAGGGAAGAAAATTCCTCCTCTCCCTCGGGAGCGCCGGGATCATCGTCTCGCTGGTCTGCACCGGCTTGCTCTTCCACAAAACGGAAGCGCGCCGAGTGGATGCGCGGGAAGTTGTGCAGGCCATGGTCGGGCCGGACGCGAAGCTCTCGCTCTTGTACGACACGAAGACTGCCAATGCACTCCTGACGGTAAAGGGAGAGCCGGGCGTTGAACGTACCGCGGGGCCAACGTCACTCAGCCTGATTTACTCATACGGAGGATTTCGCGCGGCGTCGAAAGTGGTCCGGTCGGATGATGTGGCCGCGAAACCCGTCGAGATTACCCGTGAAAGCAGCGTGCCTGCCAACAAAGTTGTGGCGTTCTTTTCCAATCCCTTCGGGAACCTGGACGTGGCCCGGACAGCGCCATTGAAAATTGAGAATGCCTTGATCACGCCCATCCCCGGCCGGCGCAACGGCTGGCTGGTGGCCATCACGTTGTATCTCTTCATCTCTTTTTATGCCGTCGGGCCGGGTGTCTGTGTGTGGCTGGCGCTTTCGGAACTCATGCCCACGCGCATACGCTCCAACGGAATGAGCATCGCCTTGCTCATCAACCAGGGATTTTCCACCACCATCGCGGCAATCTTCCTGCCCACCGTCGGCAAGTATGGCTACGCCACGATGTTTTTCGCTTTTGCAGGATGCACGGTGATTTACTTCCTGACGGCCGCGTTCTTCCTGCCGGAGACGAAGGGGAAAACTCTGGAGGAGATCGAGACGTATTTTGAAGGTGCACAGACATAACGGGGCATGGCCAGTGTTTGTCACCCCGGGGGCCGTGATCTGCCCTTGCAAGATGTGGGGACAGGCACTGGCGCGTGCATCGCGAGTGTGGCATTGTATCGCCTGATGCCGAATCCTACTGAGCGGTGCGTTTAGCGCGATGGCTGCAGCTCCACGCAATGGAGGAGCGCATCACGCCGTCCTCGCCGGATTCCTGGGCTGGACGCTCGACGCATTCGACTTCTTCGTAATCGTCTTCCTGTACGACACGCTGGCGAAGCAGTTTGGCGTTTCCAAACAAGCCATCATTTTTACTACCGCGGCCACGCTCGCGTTGCGGCCTGTTGGCGCATTCGTGTTCGGCCTGCTCTCCGACCGTTACGGCCGGCGAATCCCGCTGATGGCGAATGTTATCTATTTTTCGCTGATCGAGGTGGGTTGCGGCTTCGCGCCGAATTACACCGTGTTCCTGATCCTTCGCGCGCTCTTCGGTATCGGCATGGGAGGAGAATGGGGCGTGGGCGCATCGCTGGCGATGGAAGCGGCGCCTCCGCGCTGGCGCGGCATCCTCAGCGGCATGTTGCAAAGCGGCTACCCGCTCGGCAACCTGCTGGCGGCGATGGCGGCGCGATTTGTACTGCCGGCCTGGGGCTGGCGGCCGATGTTTTGGATTGGCGCATTGCCCGCGCTGCTCGCGCTGTACATACGAACGAAAGTGCCGGAATCCGTAGCGTGGCAACAGCATCGCGCCGGCTCCATGGGAGAAGTGCTGCGCACGGTGGCTTCACAGTGGAAGCGCTTCGCGTATCTTGTGGTGCTGATGACGTTCATGATGTTTCTGTCGCATGGAACCCAGGACCTTTATCCGGATTTCCTGAAGGAAGTGCACCGGTTGCATCCCGCGTTGGTTGCGAATATCGCCATGATTTACACCGCGGGCGCGGTGGTGGGCGCGATTATTTTTGGCCATCTGTCGCAGGTGCTGGGCAGGCGCAAGGGCATGATGTGCGCGCTGGGGCTGTCGCTAGTGATTATTCCGTTCTGGGCGTTCGGCGCGAACGTTCGCTTGCTGATTGCCGCGGCCGTGTTGATGCAGATGGGCGTGCAGGGCGCGTGGGGAGTGATTCCGGTGCACCTGAACGAGCTTGCAGCGGATTCGGCGCGCGGGTTAATACCAGGTTTCGCTTACCAGTTGGGTATTTTGTTTGCGGCTCCGACAAACAACGTGGAGTTCGCGCTGCGCGGCAAATTCGGCTATCAATGGGCCCTGGCAAGCTTTGAAGTGGTAACCATTGTGGCCCTGGCCGTCCTACTCTGGCGCGGCTCGGAAGCCCACGGCAAAAGCTTCGTCAAGCTGGTGTGATGGCTCACTCGCAGTAAAACGCCGTGAATCCTCCGTAGTGGCCGACCTTTAGGTCGGTTCCTGGGTTCCTCTTGCCTTTGTAGGGCCCGTCCTTCTGAGGCGGGCCGGTCTTAGGTTTCTCTCGTCTCCGTGGCCCCGCCTCGTTTGGATTTTTCCATCGCTGTGCTAATCTATTTGAACGAGCCTGTAGCTCAACTGGATAGAGCGTCTGGCTACGAACCAGAAGGTTGTAGGTTCAAGTCCTATCAGGCTCGCCATTTCCTTCCATGTTCTACGTATATGTCCTTCAATCCGAATCCACAAAGCGCTTTTACACGGGGTTCGCGGCTGACCTTGAACGGCGAATCGGCCAACACAATGCCGGGGTGAGCAAATCGACAAAGAACCGCGGACCATGGAAGCTGGTTTACACGGAAAAACATGATTCTCGCGCTGCGGCCATGGCACGCGAGAGATTTCTAAAATCCGGTCAAGGAAGAGAACAACTGTCGGTGCTGATCGCCTCTTGGCGCCCTTAGCTCAACTGGATAGAGTCCGCCTCCGGCGGAAACCAGAAGGTTGTAGGTTCAAGTCCTATCAGGCTCGCCATTTCCTACCATGTTTTACGTGTATGTCCTTCAATCCGAAGGCGACTACACAGGGCTCAGGCTCTTCCGCTCGAAGCCTGTTGAAGCGCGTTCTTGGGAGACACCAATACCTCTCCGACCAACCGGCCTGAGTTTGCGGTCGAATTATCCTAAGACTTTGGGGTCCGGCACCAACTCGCAATCGTCAGCAAGAAAAACAGCGCGGCACCATGAAGGAAACTCAAGTAGGAAATGGCATTGCCACCGGGAGCGCCCATTAAGGGCGGATAGATTCTGAAAGCACTCAAAACCCGGAAGATCAACGCGAGGACCGTGCAGATCAAGCCTAGCCAATAACCTATTACGGAGAGCTGTTTTTCCATTTCCATCCCCCTGGTTCAAGTTTTCTGTGTTTTGGCCTGTGTTCGCTTGTACGTTACTCCCGGCTAACCTAAGGAGTCAATGCGGTTGTTTCCCTGAGTCACAATCGGGGCCGGTGGCACGGACGTAAGGTGATAAAACGAATTATCGAAGACATTTTCACCGTCAATTAATCCGCTGTGTTACGGTTAACGGGGGGATATACTGCCATTTCGGTCGATTTTTTGAGGAACACCTGTAATCTGATCGCCATGACACGCGTCTAAATCAGTGAGGAACACCCCACGGCCCCCATGCGAACTCTGGTGCAATCTTTCACTGTAAGGTTGGGATTCGTCCTGTTGCTGCTGGTGTCCCTGCCAATGTTGTACGCGCGGCTTGCGAGCCGCCCCGGAGCGCAATCTTCAAACGGACAAACCGCCGTGGCGGAGCAGAAGGATTTTGCGCGGGTGCTGCGGCTGGGAGGAACGACGCGGGCATCGCGCTCGTTCATCGTGACGGCGCCGCAACTGGAAGGGGCGCAGCTCAACACGCTTCTGATCACGCGGGTGGTGGCGTCGGGAGCGCAAATCAAGCCGGGCGATATCCTGGTGCAGTTCGACCCCCAGGCGCAACTGAAGGACTATATCGACAAACAGAAAACGTACACGGAACTGGTTGGCCAGGTAGCGCAGAAGCAGACCGACGCGGACATTGCGCGGGCCAAGGATGATACGGAACTGGCGGCGGCGGGAAACGCGCTGAAGAAGGCGCAACTGGAAGTCCAGCGAAACGAAATTGTCTCGCGCATTGATGCCGAGAAAAACCAGGAATCGCTGGATGAAGCTCAGGCAACGCTTTCTCAATTGAAGGAAACTTACCAACTGAAGCGGAAAGCATCTGCAGCGACAATTCACATTGCCGAATTGCAGCGTGACCGGGCCGCGGAGTCGATGCGCTACGCCAAGTCCAATGAAACAAAAATGACCATTCAATCACCCATGGAAGGAGTGGCAGTGTTCAACACCATCTGGCTGGGCGGGCGCATGCGCACGGCGCAAACGGGCGACTCCGTGGATTCGGGCGTGCCCTTTTTGCAGGTTGTTGATCCGTCCAGGATGGAGGTGCGCGCGAAGATCAACCAGTCGGATTTGGAAAAGGTGCCCATGGGCCAGAAGGCCACGGTGCGGTTTGATGCTTATCCCGGTATGGCCATGCCCGCCGTGCTGACGGAGATATCGCCGTTTGGCGAAGGAGGAAGATTTTCGGACAAGATACGCGCGTTCACCGTGGTCTTTTCCATTCAGGGGAGCGATCCGCGGCTGCTGCCAGACCTTTCGGCGGCGCTGGATATCACGCTGGAGGCGCAGGCCAACGCGGTCGTGATTCCGCGGCAGAGCGTGGGGCATGACGCGAGCGGAGATTTTGTGATGGTCAAGGCAGGAATGAGCTTTGAGAAGCGGGCCGTGCAACTTGGGGGAATGAACGATACGGAAGCGGTGGTGCGCTCTGGGATTCATCAGGGCGATGTAGTTGAGACAAAGCCGAGGGAAGCGGCGGCACCGGCGGGGAAGTAGGAAAGAGCGAGATGGCGCGTTGGATTCGACAAAAGAGATATTGGGTGGCGGCGGCAATCGTGATCGTCGCCGCGACTATTTTTGGCACGATTCGGCTGGCGCGGTCCGCGCCGAAATTCCCGATGGCCGTTGTGCAACAAAAAGAATTCGTGGACTACGTGGAAGTGCGGGGAGCGGTGAAGGCCCTGAAATCCACGGTGGTCACGGCGCCAGCGGGTTCGGGAGACCTGCAGATTCTGAATATCGTCACAAATGGCGTGAAGGTGAAGAAAGGCGATGTGGTTGTGGAATTTGATGCCACCACGGTGAAACAAAACCTCGCACTGAATCAATCCGCGCTGAAATCGGCCGATGCGGAGATTCAGCAATCGCGTGCCGCAAGCAAGTTAAAAGAAGAGCAGGACCTGACCGACGTGATGAAAGCGCGATTTGATGTGGAAACGGCGCGCATGGAAACGAAGAAGCAGGAGATTATCTCCGCGATTGAGGGCGCGGAGGCAAAGTTGAAACTGGCCGATACGGAGCAGAAGCTCGTGGAGGTAGAGGCCAAGTTGAAGGCGGACCGTGCCGCGGCTGCGGCGGATCTGGCTAGCAAGCAGCGGAAGCACGAGCAAGCCGAGTTTCAGGTGAAGCAAACGGAGCACCAGTTGGCCTCGTTGACATTGCGTTCCCCGAGCAACGGGGTCGTGGTCTTGGAGGATAACTGGCAGGCTTCCGGGCCCATGCAACAGCCGGCTCCGTTCAAACCGGGGGATCACGCGTGGCCCGGCGCAACGATTGTGGAATTGCCGGACACGTCCACACTGCAAATTACCGCGCGCGTGGAAGAGGCGGAGCGCGGGCGCGTGCAAATCGGGCAAGCGGCAACGATTCGCGTGGACGCAGTGCCGGACCGCAGCTACAACGGCAAGGTGGGAGAGATCAGCACGACAGCGAGCCCGGACTTCAATGGCGGGTGGCCTTTTCCAAAGAATTTCACGCTGGAAATTACGTTGCCGGAAAGCGATGCGCGGCTGACTCCGGGGATGGGAGCGATCGTGCGGATTGCCGTCGATCGCGTGGCGCAGGGAATCGTGATACCGGCAGAGGCGATCTTCCGGAAGGAAGGCCGCTCGGTCGTGTATGTGCGGCGAGGCTCGAAGTTCGAGGAAGTAGCGGTGGAAGTGGCGCGGCGCAGCGGCAACGAAGCACTGATTGCGAAAGGCATCCGCGTGGGAGAGCAGTTGGCGTTAAAGGATCCGACACAGACGGAGTAGAAGCCGCGGTGAAAGGGAAGCTGCAACACGGACTGCTTTGCGTGCTTTTGGCGGGTTGCGCCTGTGCTGTTGGCGGGTGCAAAGCGCGGAAGGTCAGCGCTTCGGATGGCGATATTCCCAGCGCGAAGGCGGTGCAAGGAGACGTGGAGTTACGCTTTCCGACGACGGGAGTACTGAGTGCAACGCAGAGTCGAATAGTGGTGGCGCCGCCCGTAGCCGGCGGAACGCTGCGTATCATTCAGTTGAGCCCGACGGGAAGCGTGGTGAAGGCCGGCGATGTGGTGATCGCGTTCGATTCCGCCCAGCAGGAGTACAATCTGGCGCAGAGCCGCAGTGATTTGGAAGAGGCGGAGCAGGAGATTGAGAAGGCCAAGGCGGACGCGGGCGTGCAAGCGGCGGAAGACAAGACCGCGATGATCAAAGCGAAATATGCGGTGCGACGCGCGGAGCTGGACGTCAGCAAGAATGAACTGTTAAGCGAAATAGACGCGAAAAAAAATCTGCTGGCGCTGGAAGAGGCGCAACGGGCGCTGGCGCAACTGCAGCAGGATATTCAGTCGCACACCAGTTCAAATCAGGCGGGGCTGGCGTTGAGCGAAGAGAAGCGCAACAAAGCTCAACTGGCCATGCGGCAGGCCGAACAGAATATCCAAAACATGAAAGTGAAGGCGGCGATTAGCGGGATGGTGGTGGTGCGCGGGAACGAGAACGCCGCCGGAGGAATGTTTTATGGCGGGATGACGTTGCCGGATTACCAGGTGGGAGATCAGGCGAGCCCGGGGAATACGGTCGCCGAAGTGATTGATACAGGGAAGATGGAAATCACGTCGAAGGTTTCGGAGAAGGACCGGCCGTACCTGAAAAAGGACCAGCCAGTGGAGATCGAGATGGACGCGTTCCCTGGAGAGAAGGTGAAAGGCAGAATTGCCAGCGTGGCGGGTGCCACAAGCCAGGGTTTTTTCATGGACAATCTGCAAAGGACCTTCAATGTCAGGATTCAGTTGGAACGCGAAGACGCGCGGCTGCGGCCGGGTTTTTCGGCGCAGGTGACCTTTGTCGGCGAGCGCATTCCCGGCGCGTTGACGATTCCGATGGAAGCTGTGTTTGAGCATGCCGGGAAAACAATTGTTTACTCGCGCCAGGGAAGTTCGTGGGAATCCCAGGAGGTGAAAGTGCGGGCCTACTCGGAGGGCCGCGCGATTCTGGAAAGCGGATTGACGGCGGGAACGCAGGTGGCGCTGGTGAATCCGGAAGACCACGGCGCGGGCAAGGGGAAGGCCGGTGGGGCGGCGGGCCCGTCGGTGGGAGCATCCGCACCATGAGGCATGGGGAATCCTAGGATGAGCATCGTTTGGAAGCGCTACCTGAAGAACATTCAGAAATGGCTGCCCGATGTTGTGCTTGGCCTGGAGAATCTTTCCACGCACAAACTGCGCTCGCTGTTGACCATGCTGGGAATGATATTTGGCGTGGCGGCCGTTGTGGCCATGCTTTCGATTGGCGCTGGTGCGCAGCAGAAAGTGATGGCTTTCATCGAGCAGTTGGGCGTGCGAAACCTGATCGTTGAAGCGAAGGAAGCGGCGAATTGGCAAGACCTCCAGAAGGTGCGCCGCATGTCGCCCGGACTGACCCTCAACGATTTCAACGTATTGAACAAAAATTTACAGGGCGTGGAGGAAGCCACACCCAGGAAGCGTTTGCGTCCATCGAAAATTCTTCCAAAGCCCCAGCAGGACGTGCCAGTGGTCTTTGGCGTGCGCCCGGACTATCTGACGATTGCGGCGCTGCGCGTGACGGAAGGGCGCTTCTTTACCGGGGCGGATGATTCCGCGGCGGCGCCGGTCTGCGTGCTGGGAGCGGCGGCGAAGGACAGTTTATTCGGGGCGGCGAATTCTGTCGGCGAGTACGTGAAGTTGAATGACGAGTGGTTCCACGTGATTGGAGTGGTCGCGCCGCAACTCGCGTCGCAAAGCGATGTTTCGGGGATACAAAGCGAGGACCTGAACAATCTGGTCTACGCGCCCTTGAATTCCGTGCTCTCTCGCCTGGAAGATTCGCAGAGCTACTTCAAGGATGAAATTGATGGCATCTACCTGCGCATGGCTTCGGCGAGCGACAGTTCGGCGAACGCCAAAATTGCTCGAGGCATCTTGAATGTAACGCACCACCAGGCGGGAGACTTCACGATCGTGGTGCCCGCGGAGTTGTTGGCGGAGCAGCGGCGGACGGAACAGTTGTTCAACACCGTGATGGTGGCAATCGCTTCGATTTCGCTGTTGGTGGGCGGAATCGGAATCATGAACATCATGCTGGCGGCAATTCTGGAACGCACGCGGGAAATCGGCGTGCGGCGGGCTGTGGGCGCGCGGCAGCGGGACATCGTGCGGCAGTTCGTCATTGAAGCGGTGCTGATTTCGTTTGCCGGCGGGCTACTGGGAATCGGCGTGGGTTTTGCAATGTCGGAGATGATCGCGTGGTTTGCCGGTTGGTCGACGGTGGTTACGGCGGCGTCGATTCTGCTGGCCTTTGCGGTATCTCTTTCGGTGGGGCTGGTATTTGGCATTTATCCTGCCATGAAGGCGGCGCGGCTCGACCCGGTCGAAGCGATCCGGTACGAGTAGTTCTTGCGCGGAGAACCAATTTATTGGGAGGTGTACCTTGTTGCGTCGGATGGCAACTCTTCTCGCGTGTGGGGTACTCATTCTTTTTTCGGGTGGCGAGGCTTTGGCGCAAAGCAGCCAGCCACTGGAACGCCTGCTGGGAATTCCCGCGAAGCAAAAGCCGGCGCCTCCACTGCCAACGCCGGAAGGATTCCCGGACCACATTGTGGGCGGGAAGCTCGTGCTTTCGCTGCAAGACAGTATCCGGCTCGCGTTGGTCAATAATACCGATATCCGGCTGGACAATTCCGCCACGGAGTTGGCGCAGAACAACGTGTTCCGGCAGTACCAACTGTTTGACCCGCTCTTTCAGGCCAGCTTTAATGACCAACGCACGCAGACGCCCACCTCGACGCAATTGCAAGGCGCCACGATTCTGAACACGCTGACGCAAGCCACGACGTTTGGCTATTCGCAAACGTTCGCCAGCGGAACGAATTTCCAGACGAATTTCAGCTTCAACAAATCCTCGACGAATAGCTCCTTCAGCTTCCTGAATCCTTCCATTCCGACTACCTGGCAATTCGCGGTGACCCAGCCCTTGCTGAAGAATCTTGGCTTGTTTGCGAATCGCGCGCCCATCCTGATCGCCCAGCGCAACCTGAAGCAGGCGCAATCGGTGTTTCAATCGGAGGTGAACGACATTCTCCTGCAGACGATTGAAGGGTATTGGAACGTCGTCCTGGCGCGAGAAGCGCTGGTGGTGCAGAAAAAATCGTACGATGAAGCGCAAAAAAGCTATGACCATGACAAGAAAGCGTTGAGTTTGGGCGCCCTGCCGCCGCTGGACATTTACCGCTCGGAATCGCAGGTGGCCTCGAGGCGCGTAGGGCTGATTCAGGCGGAATACAGCTTGAAGCAAGCCGAAGATCAATTCCGGCAAATCATCGGTGCGGACCGTGACCCGGCGATCCGGGCGCTGGACATCGAACTCAGCGAGGATTTTCGTCCAGCGGGCGGACTGGCGGAGATTGATATTGCCACGGCGCTTTCGCGCGCGCTTGCGAGCCGGCCGGAATTCGACTCGGCGCGCCAGATGCTGGCGAGTGATGAAATGAACATCCGGCTTGCGCACAACAACATTCGTCCGGACCTGGAGCTCGCAGGCAGCTACGCCACGAATGGGTTGGGTGGGAACGAATATAACAGTGCCGTGCCGCCGGTGCTCATTTCCTCGGGCGGGTTGGGAGACAGCGTGAACCAGATGTTGCACTTCAAGTATCCGACCTACGGGCTCACGCTGTCATTGCGGTTGCCGATCAAGAACCACAGCGCGGAAGCGAATCTGGGGGACGCGCTGGTTACGCGAAAGCACGACCAATACCAGGAAGAAAAGACTCGGCAAACCATTACGCTGGAAGTGACGAACGCGGTGCACCAACTCGAAGAGGCGAAGCTCTCGCTGGAGGCCGCGCGGGTTGCCGTGGACCTGGCGGAAAAAAGTTTGCGTGCCGAAGAACGAAAATACGAATTGGGGTCGAGCACGGTATTCTTCGTTCTGGATGCGCAAACGCAACTGGCACAGGCGGAGTTTTCGCTGGCGCAGGCGGAGACGGGCTACCAGACAGCCGTGGCCCAAGTGGAGCATGCGACCGGAGAGCTGCTGAGCCGCTACCATGTGGAGATTGCCCCACTTCACAAGTAAGAAGACTATTCCTTCGGCACTACGATCCCCTTCATCTCCGGGATCGTCTGCCCGCCATCCTCTTCGTGTCTCCACTCAAAGGTGCCTTCCGCCGCGGCAAAGCCGGTAGGCCGAAGAAGTTGCACATGCAGCGCGAGTTTGCGCGAGGCCAGATTCTCCGGGAGTTGACCGCTAATCGTTTCGGCGCTGTTTAAGAGTGGAAGGCTCTTTTCTCCGCTGGCAAGCAGCGTGCCGCGTTCATCGCGGACCTCCCAGCGGAGCAGATAGTCGTGAAGCGGATAGCTCGGCAGTTCTTTTTCTGACTTTGGAGCGACGGCAATCGTAAATCCGCTGGGGACTTTGTACGCCCACTCGTTCCATTCGGCCGCGAGGGTCGCCGGTGCGTTGGCGTCCTTCCAAGCCTGGTAGGAAGGCCGGCGCTGGCGGTATTCGTCAACTACACCGATATCGACATAGCCTTCCTGGACTCCGGGCCAAAGATTGTGATGCGATTTATAGTCCTGGTAGCACCAGAAAATCGCACCGGCGATCCAGTCGCGGCGCGCAAACTCCGCCATTTGTTCGCGAATCGTTTCCACGCGCAACTGATCCCCGGCAACCGAATCCGCCGCGAAAATGCCTGGTGTTCCAAATTCAGAAATAATCAGCATCTTGCCGGGAAAAACGCGATTGATTTTGTCCAGCGCGGGAACGAGCCCGGATTTCGGCCCCGCCCATGATCCGAAATACTGGTTCATCATCAGGAAATCGGCGTCCTGTGCGGCGGCATCTTCGGCGCGATCAACGGCGGGAAGCGAGTCGTCCGCAAAAGACACAAAACGATCGGGGTCGATTTCGCGGATCATGTCACGCAAAGCGTGGAAATAGGCGCGCCCACCGGGAGTGGACATCTCGCTCTCGTTGGAGACGCTCCAGGCAAAAATGCTCGGGTGGTTTGCGTTCTGCTCGATCATTTCGCGCATCTGCTGTTTGGCAAGCGCCACAACTTTCGGATCGCTCAGTTGTTTTTCGCTGAATTGCCAAACGGGAATTTCAGGAATGAAGAGAATTCCGTTGCGATCGGCGTAATCGAAAATGTACGAATTCTGCGGGTAATGCACCGGGCGGGTAAGCGTCACCTGCAGGGCCTTCATGTCGTCGTAGTCGTAGCGCATCGTGCCCGGCGTTTCAGCAAGACCCTCCCATGGCGACTCTTCGTGACGCGTCATGCCGCTCAGGCGCACGTGTTCACCGTTGATCAAAAGATGCCGGTCGCGGATTTCGATCTGCCGCAGCCCAAAAGTGTCCTGGCGAATATCGAGAACTTTGCCGCCTGATTCGAGTTTCGCGGACAGCCGGTAGAGATTGGGTTGGTCAATACTCCACCGATGGATGTTAGCCAGTTTGAGCGAGACACTCTTGTTCAATACGCCGGGGGGCAGCGAAAACGTTTCCGAAGTTTCCGCGGCCGTCTGGCCGCCGGGGTCAACCGCAGCGAGTCTCAAAACCACCGCGGCGTTTTGCCTGGAGTTGTTTTCAAGGAACACCATGTCGTGAAGTGTCGCATTGCTGTCGTTGATGTCGGAGCGAATGCGCTGGCGGCGAATGAGCAGCGCTTCATTGACCGTCAGAAAAACGTCACGGACGATTCCGCCGTAATGCCACCAGTCGTACCACACATTGTTGGAGGAGCGCAGGCGTAGGGCCAAACCGGGGATGGTCGAGGCCGAGGGCCGGTTGTCAATCTCCACGGCAAGGTAATTGGTGGGCTGCAGGTGCGCGCTGATGTCGAAATAATAGGCCGTGTAGCCGCCCTCGTGACGTCCGATCTCGACTCCATTTAACCAAACGCGCGACGAATAGAACGTGCCGTTGAAGTGCAATTCAATGTGCTTCCGGGAAAGTTCAGCGGGGATCTCAAAGGTGCGGAAGTACCACGCGATGCCCTCGTAGTCGTCGTACTTGCCGATGTTCCAGGTATGCGGCAGGGAAACAGGTGCCGCCTCCGCGGGCAATTGCTCTTGCCATCCGGCGGATTCACCGCTGGCCGCAGGATCGACGCGGAAAAACCAGCTTTGATTCAAGTCAATCTGGGTGACGGCAGGCAAGATAGCGGGGAACAGGAGGAGTGCAGCGCTCAAGAGTAAGGACTTCATATATGTTGTTTGGCCGGGAGCCTTCACCCGCGGCCATCCCTTCGGTGATATCACGCGGCGATTCAGCATCACAGTGTCATCTCAATTGAAATGGAAACTGGCTCACTTTAGGCCGCGCAGTTGATTGGAGCCGCGAGATGCAGTCTGGAGCGGCTACCGCCTTCGCCGCTAATCTTACCTTCGCCATAGCACTTGGCAAAAGGAGAACCCTGGAGGGCCCAACTGCGCGAGTCCTAGGCCTCGCCGCCGTCTTGCGTCACGATGTGTACGTCCACCGGCGGGGATTCCCGCAGGAAGCGGTGAACTACGGACAGATATAGGTATTTCCGCCAATCATGGATGGGGGCGCGGCCGAAAACCACTTGCGTGACGTGCTTCCCTCGAACAAAGTCAGCGATGGTGTCGGCGACACTTTTTCCTTTCAAGCGGATTACTTCAGCGCCCAGATTCTCCGCGAATCGTAAGTTCGCATCCAGCACCTTGGGATTCTCTTCGCGTGGCGCCAATTCGCGGTCAACATGTACGACGTAAAGCTGTGCGTCCATCCTCCGTGCCATGCGCGCCGCCCGCGCAACCAGATACTGTCCCGAGGCGCTCCCGCTCACGCAAACCGCAATTCGCTCACGTACACCCCAATTTTCGTGAATCTCCTTGGCGTCCATGTAGGACTCCAGGCTGCGGTCCACCTGTTCGGCTACCTGGCGTAAAGCCAATTCCCGCAGCGCGATCAGGTTGCCGCGGCGAAAGAAATTCGCCAGTGAGCGCTGCACCTTCTCTTCGCTGTAAACGTCGCCGCGCTTCATGCGGTTCTGGAGCGCTTCGGGAGTGAGGTCCACCATCACCGTTTCCGTGGCGGAAAGAGGCACCCAGTCCGGCACGGTTTCGCGCACGGTGATTCCGGTGATGGCGCGAACCGTCGGTGCGATGCTTTCGATGTGCTGGATGTTCAAGGTCGACAGGAGATCGATCTTTGCCGCGATAATCTCCTGAACATCTTCGTACCGCTTGCGGTGCCGGCTGCCGGGAATGTTGGTGTGGGCCAGTTCGTCAACGAGCACAACTTGCGGGTGTCGCGCCAGGATGGCATCCACGTCCATTTCTTCAAACACCGTACCTTTGTAGTCGATCTTCTTTCGGGGCACCGCTTCCAACTGGTCGGCGAGTTCCTGCACGCCCTTGCGCCCATGCGTCTCTACGATGCCAATGACGATATCCTCGCCGCGGCTGCTGCGGCGAATCGCCTCGCTCAACATGCTGTAGGTCTTGCCCACACCGGGCGCATAACCCAGGAACAGCTTGAAAATTCCGCGGGCCTTGGGCGATGGGGAAGCTACCTCCAGCCAGTCCTCGGGCTTTTTCGGCAAGTCTCTTTCTCCACGAAATGATTTGCTAGTGCGTTACAATACGCGTATGACGCGCTTCCTAATGGGGCGCGGGATGGGCTTCCTGGTTGCCACCATCCTGCTGATCTCCCTGACTTACGGTTTCAGCCGAATCTTTCACGTCAACCAGACCACTGCCGCGCTGTCGTATCTCCTCGTGATTTTAGCAGTTTCCGCCGTCTGGGGCATGGTTGTCTCAGTGTACATGTCCGTGAGTGCGATGCTGCTCTTTAACTTTTATTTCCTGCCCCCGGTGGGGACCTTTACCATCGCTGACCCGCAAAATTGGGTGGCCCTCTTCTCTTTCCTCTTCACGTCCATCATGGGCAGCCAGCTCTCCGCGCGCATCCGCAAGGAAGCCGATACCGCGCACGGGCGGCGGCGCGAAGTGGAACGGCTGTACGAATTCAGCCAGAAGTTGCTCGGCGCGGGCAACGTTATTCAATTGATGAACGCCATCCCCAACTATATCGTGGAATGTTTCGAGGCGGGCGCCGCGGAGCTCTTTGTCCCCCAGAAAGATAAATTCTATCGCTCCGGCTATGGCGCGGCACAACTTGACGAAGAGCAGATGAAAGCGGCCTATTTGCGCGACGAAGCCATCACGCAGACCCAACAGACGCTTCATTTTCTTCCGGTTCGCTTGGGCGTAAAACCCATCGGCAGCCTTGGAATTTCCGGCGCGCGGCTTTCCAGGCAAACGCTCGACGCCATCGGCTCGCTTGTGGCCATCGCCATCGAGCGCGCCCGGGCGGTCGAACAACTCAGCGAGACGGAAGCGGAGCGCCAGGGGGAACGCCTGAAATCCGCGCTGCTCGATTCCATCGCACATGATTTTCGCACCCCACTCACCTCCATTAAGGCCGCCATCACGGACATGCTGGGCTCGCAGCAGGCGCAGAACCCGCAGCAACAGGAACTCCTGACCATCGTCAATGAAGAGTGCGACCGCCTGAATCACCTGGTGGAAGAAGCGGCCGAAATGGCCAAGCTGGAGGGCGGCGAGTTCGAGTTGCATTTTGAAGCGGTCCCGGTGGCTTCTCTGGTCGAGAAATCATTGCAACATCTGAAGAAGGCGCTTGGAGAACGCGAGATGATCGTGAAGCTGGCCGACGATTTGCCCCCCGTGCGCGCCGATCTGGACCGGGCAAAGGACATCCTCGTGCAGCTCATTGACAACGCGAACCTCTATTCGCCCAAGGACAAGCCCATCACGATTACGGCCGAGCACGGTGGGGATTTTGTCACGATGAGCGTTGCCGACAGCGGCCCGGGCATCGATTCCTTCGAGCAGGGACTCATCTTCGACAAGTTCTATCGCGGACGCGATCAACGCTACCTGGTGCGGGGCACGGGCATGGGGTTGCCGATTGCCAAAGCCATTGCCACCGCCCACGGTGGTAACATCAGCGTGACGAGTCAATTGGGCCATGGCTCCGTTTTTTCCTTCACTCTACCCATCGCTGTGCAGCGCGGTGAGGTCCGATGAGTTCTTCCAGCATTCTCGTGATTGATGACGAGCCGCAAATTCGGCGCGTTCTGCGGTCCACGCTATCCTTCCGGGGCTACGAGATTTCCGAGGCAGCTACCGGCGAAGAAGGTGTTGAGCTTGCCGGCAAGTTGAAGCCGGATCTGATTCTTCTCGACGTGAATCTGCCGGGTATCAGCGGGATTGAAGCGTGCAAGGAAATCCGGCGCACCAGCGATGCGCCCATCATCATGCTTACGGTGCGCAACGCCGAAAGAGATAAGGTCATTGCTCTTGACGCCGGCGCCGATGATTACGTCACAAAGCCCTTCGGCATCGAAGAGTTGCTTGCGCGTGTGCGCGCTTCCCTGCGCCGGCATGCTCCCGCGGACGCGATGCCTGCATTCCATGCAAAAGACTTTTCCGTGGATTTTGAAACGCGCCGCGTAACCGCGGGCGAAGAAGTAGTGCACCTGGCGCCGAAGGAGTTTGAGGTGCTGAAGCAGTTGATGATGCAGCAGGGCAAGCCCGTCACCCATCGCCGCTTGCTGCAAACGGTTTGGGGGCCGGAGTACGGCGAGGAAACGGAAAATCTTCGCGTGGTGATCAACCAGTTGCGCAAGAAAATCGAAAAAGACCCGGCGCGCCCCAAATACATACTCACAGAGCCCTGGATTGGCTACCGCTTCCAGCCGCCGAAAAGTTCAGCGGGCAAATAAGCGCCGCGCCCCACTTTTGCCGTGCTGCTATGGCTTGGCAGGGAAGCTCGCATCTAGATCCAGGTTCAATTCCAGAACATTGACGCGCGATTCTCCGAAGATTCCCCATTGCCGCGCGTGCGTGTGGCGCGCAATCAATGGACGCAGCGCTTCCGCGGTTATTCCTCTGGCCCGTATGATCCGTGGAATCTGAAATTCCGCGGCCGCCGGTGAGATTTCCGGGTCGAGTCCCGATCCCGACGCGGTAACCAGATCGGCGGGAATCGCAACTCCCGGATTCTCTTGCTGCAACTTCGCGACATCCTGCTTCACGCGATCGACGAGTTGCTGGTTCGTCGGACCCAAATTTGAGCCAGACGAGGCCGTGGCGTCGTAACCGCTCCCAGCCGCCGAAGGGCGAGGATGGAAATATTTGTCCGAGGTAAACGCCTGCCCGATCAATCGCGATCCAACCACCCGGCCGTTCTTTTCAATCAAACTTCCGTTAGCCTGCTTTGGGAAGAACAACTGGCTCAACCCCGTCACTGCCAGCGGATAGACTAAGCCGAACAGCAGCGTGGTGATGAGCGTGAATTTTACAGCGACCAGCAGATGATTCTTCATATCGTCCTCTACGCCAGATGCAGCCATGAAAGCAGTATATCGATCAGCTTGATTCCGGCGAACGGCGCGATCACGCCACCCAGCCCGTAAATCAGCAGGTTTCTCCGCAAGAGCGCCGCGGCGCCCAGCGGGCGATAGCGGACGCCGCGCAGTGCCAGCGGGATCAACGCGACGATGATCAGCGCATTGAAGATTACCGCCGAAAGAATCGCGGAATCCGCAGTGCGCAATTTCATGATGTTCAGCGTGTTCAACAGGGGAAACGTTCCCGCGAACATCGCCGGAATGATGGCGAAGTATTTCGCCACGTCGTTGGCAACGGAAAAAGTGGTAAGCGAACCACGCGTGATCAGCAATTGTTTGCCGATCTCCACAATTTCGATGAGCTTTGTCGGATTCGAGTCCAAATCCACCATGTTGCCGGCTTCTTTTGCGGCTTGTGTTCCGGTGTTCATGGCAACGCCGACATCGGCCTGCGCCAAGGCGGGCGCATCATTTGTGCCGTCTCCCGTCATGGCCACAAGCTTTCCTTTGGCTTGCTCGTTGCGGATCAGCGCCATCTTGTCTTCGGGTTTGGCTTCGGCGAGGAAGTCGTCCACACCTGCCTGGCGGGCGATGGCTGCCGCAGTCAAGGGATTGTCTCCCGTAATCATCATGGTGCGAATTCCCATGGCGCGCAGATGATCAAATCGCTCGCGAATCCCGCCTTTCACAATGTCGGTGAGCTCAATCGCACCCAGCACGCGGAAATTCTGCGCCACCAGCAGCGGCGTGCCGCCGGACTTCGCAATGCGTTCGATCTGCTGCTGCATCTCCGCGGGTACGATTTGGCCCTTTTCCGATACGTATCGCGCAATCGCCTCCGGCGCGCCCTTGCGGATTTCTTTGCCGTCCATGTCCACGCCAGACATGCGCGTCTGCGCGGAGAAGGGGATGAACTGGGGATTGTGCGGCGCCAACTCGCGTCCGCGAAGGCCATATTTCTCCTTGGCCAGGACAACAATCGAGCGGCCCTCCGGGGTTTCATCGGCAAAAGAGGCCAATTGCGCCGCGCTGGCGAGTTCCGCATCGGTGATGCTGGGACACGGGTGGAAGGCGGTTGCTTCGCGATTGCCGAGGGTGATCGTGCCGGTCTTGTCGAGCAACAGCACATCCACGTCGCCGGCCGCTTCCACAGCGCGTCCAGACATGGCGATCACATTGCGTTGAATCAGCCGATCCATTCCGGCAATACCAATCGCGGAGAGCAATCCACCAATCGTCGTGGGAATCAGGCAAACCAACAGCGACACCAGCGCGAATACCGTTTGTGGTGCGCCGGAATACATGGCAAACGGCTGCAACGTCACCACCGCCAGCAGGAAAATGATGGTCAACCCGGCCAGTAGGATGTTCAGCGCAATTTCATTGGGTGTCTTCTGACGCGAAGCGCCTTCGACCAGCCCAATCATGCGGTCGAGGAAGGTCTCTCCGGGGTTGGACGTGATCCGCACCTTGATCTCATCGGAAAGGACACGCGTGCCGCCGGTCACCGCGGAGCGGTCGCCGCCCGATTCGCGAATCACGGGGGCTGATTCGCCGGTAATGGCTGACTCGTCCACGGAGGCAACGCCTTCAATGACTTCGCCGTCACCGGGCACGAATTCACCCACCGCCACAAGGACGATGTCCCCGGAGCGCAATTTCGAACTCGGCAGTAATTCCGTCTTTCCGTCCGGCCGCAATTTCCGCGCTTCGGTTTCAGCCCGGGCCTTGCGCAAAGTTTCCGCTTGCGCCTTGCCGCGCCCTTCCGCCATGGCCTCCGCAAAATTCGCGAACAACACGGTGAACCACAGCCACAGGGTGATCTGCAATTCAAACCAGAAGTTGCCCTTGTGCTGGAAGGCATTCAGCAGCAGCACAACTCCCGTGATTACCGCTCCAACTTCCACGACGAACATCACGGGATTCTTGATCTGCAGCCGCGGGTTCAGTTTCCAGAAGGAATCCACGATGGCCGTCCGCAATATCTTCCGGTCGGTTATTGAAGCGTTCTTTGCCTGTGCGGTTGTCATCTTTTCCTCAAAATGCCTTTCCCGCATTCATCAACAGGTGTTCCAGAATCGGCCCAAGACTCAGCGCAGGGAAGAACGTCAGCGCCCCGACAATCAGAATCACCGAGACGAGAAGAACGGTGAAAAGCGGGCCAGTCACGGGGAAGGTCCCAAGCGATTCCGGCACATGCTTCTTGGCCGCAAGACTTCCCGCAATAGCAAGAATCGGAATGATCATAAAGAAGCGGCCAAGTAACATCGCCACAGCCAGGCTCGTGTTGTACCAGAGGGTGTTGGCGTTGATCCCGGCAAAGCCGGAACCGTTATTGCCCACCGCCGAAGTGTAGGCATAGAGAACTTGCGATAAGCCGTGCGCGCCTGGGTTGGTGATGCCGGACAATCCAGATTTCGTGACTACACCAATGGCCGCAAAGATCAGGATTGTCAGCGAGGTGATCAGGATCGCCAGCACCGCCATCTTCACGTCGAAGGACTCGATCTTCTTGCCCAAGTACTCAGGTGTACGCCCCACCATCAGGCCGGCAATGAAGACGGAGAGGATCACGAACACGAGCACCCCGTAAAGGCCCGCGCCCACTCCGCCAAACACCACTTCACCGAGCATGATATTGATCAGCGGCACCATGCCCGCGATCGGCGTCAGGGAATCGTGCATGTTATTGACGGCGCCACAGCTGGCATCGGTGGTCACGGTTGTAAACAGCGCGGAATTCGCGATCCCGAAGCGCACTTCTTTCCCTTCCATGTTTCCGCCGGGCTGTGCGTCCGATGCCAGGGTGTTCACGCCGGCCAGCAGCGGATTGCCGCGCGCTTCCGACGAATAGGCCACCAAGACGCCTGCAAGAAAGAGGACAGCCATCGCGCCCCACACGGCCCAGCCGTGCCGCGGTGACCCCGTCATCCGGCCCAGCGTGTATGTCAACCCGGAAGGAATCGCAAAAATCAGGAGCATTTGAAAAAAGTTGGAAAGTGGCGTGGGGTTTTCAAAGGGATGCGCGCTGTTGGCATTGAAGAAGCCGCCGCCATTTGTGCCATACATCTTGATCGCTTCCTGGGAAGCCACGGGTCCCTGCGCAATCACCTGCGTAGTAATGGTGTCTTTCTTCACGCTGCCATCGGCGCTCTTGGTTTCGACAACCTGCGACTCCAGCAAGTTAGCGTTGGTATAGGGATGCAGATTCTGCACGGCTCCCTGTGAGACGAGGAAGAGCGCGCCGACCAGGCTGAAGGGCAAAAGCGCCCACAAGAATGCCCGCGTCGCGTCCACCCAGAAATTTCCGATGGTTGCAGATTCCTTGCGCGCGACTCCGCGAACCAACGCAATTGCCAGCGCGATGCCAACGGCCGCCGATGCAAAATTGTGATAAGCGAGGCCCGCCATTTGCGTCAGGTAGCTCATGGTCGATTCGGGAGTGTACGACTGCCAGTTGGTGTTCGTCGTGAAGGAGACCGCCGTATTCCACGCCAGATCCGGCGCCACATTTGCCAGCTTCTGGGGATTCAATGGCAGCCACAGTTGCACGCGTTCGATCAAGTAAAGCAGGAGCAATGACGCGGCGCTGAAGACCAGCATCGCCACGCCGTACTCCGTCCACTTCATCTCTTTCTTGTCGTCAATTCCGCTGAGCCGGTAAATCAGGCGCTCGATCGGCCGCAGGACAGGGTCCAGCCACGTCGATTTCCCCTCAAACACGCGGTACAGGTACACGCCCATCGGCTTGGTGAGTAGGAATACCGCGCCGAAAAACAACAAAATCTGGAACCACCCATTGCCCGTCATGGCTAGAATTTCTCCGGTTTCAGCAGCGCATAGAACAGGTAGCCGCAAAGAAGAATGGAAATTACGATTAGAATGATATTTCCCAGCATGGTCTCAGTCCTCTATTTCAGCCGCTCGCAGCCCTTCAGGTACATTATGCCGAGCGCGAAAAACAGTACCGTGCACATCACAAAAATCACATCAGTCATGTAAGGCTCCTGGCCTGCATAGTAGCCTACTTACGCGCTCTAAGAAAACGGTGAGAGGCACATTAGGGATTCGTAAGCACAGTTTGCGGCGCTTGTTCCACGTGTGGAGTTGTGCCACACTCCCTTGGCGAACTCCTCATGCCTGACCGGCATCCTTCTCCATCCACTTCTGCGATTGGCGGGACTCCCGGCCAGACACATTCCGCGTCTCCTTCCCAGTTTCCCTCCGTGAGCCCCCGCGCCGAGTGGGCGCGCCTTCACGCTGGTTTTGTATACATCGGCGTCGTTACGATCCTCCTCGGACCGTTGCTTCCTTATCTTGTGCGCCGCTGGTCCCTCAGCGATTCGCAAGCCGGGTTTCTCTTCACCGCTGAATACTCTGGAGGCGTTCTGGGGAATGTACTGACGGGACTTCTGCTTCCGCGGCTCGGATTCTCAAAGGTGATGGGAATCGCTTTCCTCGCATTTGCCCTGGGTTTTTCCTTTCTCGGAGCCGGCCCCTGGACCCTTGCCTGCCTTTTCATTTTCGTTTATGGCGTCGCCCTTGGCCTCTCGGTTCCCAGCACGAATCTTCGCGGGACGCAGTTGCCTTCGGCGAATACTGCCGCCGCTGTCAGTCTTCTGAATTTCTCCTGGGGGATTGGAGCGGTGCTTTGCCCATTTCTTATTGCCGTTCTCTTGCCTTCCCTGGGACTCCGCGGCTTCTCGACTTCTCTCTGCGTGCTCGCGCTGCTCTTTGCCGGGGTTTATTTCTTGCGTCCCATCAGAAGTAGCGCCCCGGTAAAGCAACTTCCAAAACGATCGCTCGAGGTATGGCTCGCAAAACTGCGCCACGCTCCTGCTATTCCGCTGCTGGTGCTTTTCTTTTTCTATGTCGGCGTGGAAACCGCTATCGGTGGTTGGGTGGCCGCTTACGAAAAGCGCATGCCGGGCATGGAGAGTACCGCCTGGACGCTGGCGCCTTCGGTTTTTTACAGCTTGCTGCTGATCGGCCGGGGATTCACGCCTTTGGTCCTGCGGCGTTTCTCGCAGATGTCCGTCTCCGCGGGTGGGCTGCTCTGTGCCGTTGCGGGCGCAAGCGTCCTGACTTTTTCGCAAACACCCTTCGCGCTCCATGTGGGGGCGGCGCTGGCGGGACTGGGGCTTGCGCCGCAATATCCCCTGTACGTCACCTGGCTGGCGGATACATTTCGCGAAGATGCCAACTGGCTGGGCGCTCTTTATTTTGGCAGCGCCGGTCTTGGCGGGGCGGTTATTCCGTGGCTTGTCGGCATCATCGCGTATCGCATGAACTCCTTGCGCGTCGGCCTCATTCTGCCCGCTGCCGTGATTGCGTTGATGATCCTCTTCCTATTGCGCATGCGTCCGCGGCCTGTTCCGGCTTGAATTTCAATCCACCCTGGCAAGCAGGAATGAAATGTGTACGCCGCCGCTTGCACCAACGGATTGGACGAACGCGCCGTCTGCTCGCTACAATTGCGTCCATGCTCCCGGAATCTCGGGTCACTCCTCCGCTCTCTCCAGCCGAAGCCGCGCGCATAGCCCTGGAGTTGTTTTCGCTCCGCGGTGACGTGCGGCCGCTGCCCGGTGAGTACGACGATAACTTTCATCTCTTGATTCCGGATGGACGCGGCTTCGTTCTGAAAATCATGCACGCCGCGCGCGAACTTCCCTTCGTTGACATGCAATGCCGCGCACTCACGCACCTTGCGGAACGAGCGCCGCATCTTGCCCTCCCAAGAGTGATTCCCAATTCCAACGGAGAATTGTTCACCCAGGTCCAAGTCGCCGATGGCTCCCGCCGCATCGTTTGGTTGCTCTCCTTCCTCCCTGGTTTAACACTCAACGAAGTGGCGTCGCACACGCCGGAACTCCTGGAGAGCCTCGGCCGCTTCCTGGCGGAGATTGACACGGCGCTCCTCGATTTTTCACACCCGGCGGCCAATCGCATTTTGAAATGGGATCTCAGCCGCTCGCATTGGGCCTTCGAGAAACTTTCCTTCATCGCTGATCCGCAGCAGCGCGCGCTGGCGGAACATTTCCTGAATCTCTTCGAGCAGGAAACTGTGCCGCGCTTCCACCGCTTGCGCCGTGGCGTCATCTATGGCGATGCCAACGACCACAATGTCCTCGTGAGCCCGGAATCGTCGAAACACAGGGAAGTCGTGAGTGTCATCGATTTCGGTGACCTGCACACGGGCTTGACGGTCGCGGAACCTGCTGTCGCTGCGGCCTACGCGATTCTCGGCAAGGATGATCCACTTGCCGCCGCAAGTTCCGTATTGGCCGGATATCACCGGCGATTTCCTTTGAACGACGACGAAGTTGCGGTGTTTTTCTCGCTGATGGCAGCACGGTTGGCCGTCAGCGTCGTTAATTCGGCGCATCGCAAATCCCTGATCCCCGGCGACCCTTATGTCACCATCACAGAACTCGCTGCTTGGGCCGCTCTCGAACGTCTCGCGCAAATACCTCTGTCCCTGGCCAATGATCGGCTCCGTGCCGCAACAATTCCTCCTGCAACTGCGCCATCACCGGTTGGAACAGATGTAACGCAACCTCACCCTACGCTCGAACAATCTCTCTCCGCCCGCCAAAAATATTTTGCTTCGAACCTCAGCCTCTCTTATGATCGGCCGCTGAAAATCGTCCGCGGCTGGATGCAGTATCTTTACGACGACACGGGACGCGCGTTTCTCGACGTTTACAACAATGTTCCCCTGGTCGGCCATTCCCATCCACGCGTCGTGCGCGCCGTGCAGGAACAGGTCGCGCTACTCAACACGAACACGCGCTACCTCCACGACAACATCCTTCAGTACGCGGAGCGTCTCACCGCCTTGCTCCCTACGCCATTGCGTGTCTGTTTCTTTGTGAATTCCGGCAGCGAAGCCAATGAACTTGCGCTTCGCCTCGCGCGCACCCATACGGGCCGGGAGGATATTATCGTCCTGGAGCACGGCTATCATGGCCATACCTCCACTCTGATTGATATCAGTCCGTATAAATTCAACGGTCCTGGTGGAAAAGGGCAGAAGTCTTGGGTGCATGTTGCCCCGATTGCCGATGACTATCGTGGCCTCCACCGGCGCGGCGAACCAGAACTTGGCCGAAAATATGCTTCGTATGTCGCGGAGATTTTGCAGAAGTTGAAAAGGGAAGGGCGCGGAGCCGCGGCGTTCATCGCGGAAACACTCCCAAGCGTTGCCGGGCAGATTGTTTTTCCTCCGGGCTACCTCAGCGAAGTTTACAAGCACGTGCGGGCTGCAGGTGCGGTGTGCATCGCCGATGAAGTGCAGGTCGGTTTCGGGCGTCTGGGCACGCATTTCTGGGGATTTGAAACGCAGGCCGCGGTGCCGGACATCGTTGTACTGGGCAAACCGATCGGCAATGCGTTTCCTCTTGCGGCCGTCGTGACTACCGCGGAAATTGCGGCATCCTTCGCAAATGGCATGGAATTCTTCAGCACGTTCGGCGGCAACCCGGTCGCCTGCGCCGCCGGCCTGGCTGTCCTCGATGTCCTTGAAGCGGACCACCTGCAGCAGAATGCCCTGAAAGTCGGCGCGGAATGGCTGGGAGAGTTGCGGGCGCTGCAAGCGCAGTTTCCAGTCATCGGTGATGTGCGGGGCATGGGCCTGTTCTTGGGCATCGATCTCGTCACCGATCGCGGCGCGCGCACTCCAGCAACAGCTCAGGCCCACTACGTGGTGAACCGCTTGCGTGACCTCGGCATCCTGGCCGGCACCGACGGCCCTCACCACAATGTGCTCAAGCTGCGCCCGCCGCTGATTTTCTCCGCCGCCGACGCCGCTTTCTTCACCTCGACGCTTTCCTCGATTCTCGCCGAAGCTCCCGCCCGGCCCTCTTAGCCGAACTTCATTGCAACTGGACGTGCGCAGGAGTAGTCTTCCACGAGCCTTACTCCCTCAGCCCGCTCGATCCATTCCCGGCAAGTAAGGCCGCAATTTCCGCCCTGCCGGGGCAATTATTCAGAGAAGGACGGTTCCCATGTCCACGGAGAACAAAGCTATCGTTCGCCGCCTCTATGATGAAGTCTGGAACAAGCGCAAACTCGACATCGTGGCACAGATCATCTCGCCCAGTCACGCGCTGCTCGACCCGTTCGCCAGCGGCTCGCAGGTTGGGCCGGAGTCGTACCGTCGCCGCGTGCTGGAACTGACGTCGAGTTTCCCTGACCTGCGCTTCACGCTGGACGACGTGATCGCCGAAAAGGACAAAGTCGTCGTGTTGTGGGTGATTTCCGGGACGCACAAGGGCGATTTCATGAATATTCCGCCCACCGGCAAGAAAGTTTCGGTTGAAGGAATCACCATTCACTACATCCGGGGCGGAAAGATTCTCGATTCCAATGCGCGGTGGGATGCCATGGGCTTGCTGCGACAGGTCGGAGCCTTACCACCCCTTGGCCGCAGCAAGGAAGCCGCTTCCAAAGGCTGAATCTCCCTCCATCGCCCGCCTTGTTGACCCGAACGCATGCGACCTTCGGTGCGAGAGTTTCGTGAAGAATTAAGCCGAACCTTCCATCGCTTGAGCAAGCTCGAACAGCTTTGTCACGGTATTCCAGTTGCGGCCGGTGCCGGAAGTTTTGAGGGCTCTCTCGATGGTCGGCCAGGACATCCTGGGGCGCGCCATGCCGTTCGGGAAATAGATATGAGCCTCGCGCCCGTCAATCCGCAACTCTTCCGGCGCCGTCTCTATTTTCAACGCAGCTCGCAGACATTCGGCGCTCGGAGTTTCCTTGAGAAAAATGACCGCCAGTTTTGCCGGGTCAAGCCCGCGGCGCTTGGCAAAGGGGCTTTGCGAAATCACCTCACTCAGTTCCGAAGCGGTCCGCAAGACCACATGAATGCGAAAGCCGTAGTTCTCTTCGATAGCGTCCTCGATACGCATGACGAGCTTTGCATGGTCGCCCCGCTTCATTCGGAACACGACATTGCCGCTCTGAAGGTACGTCTGCGCGTCCTGCAGCCCCAAGCTCTTATAGAGGTCCCGCAGCGCGTCCATCTTGATCTTGTGGTGGCCTCCGATATTGATGCCACGGAGCAGGGAAATGATGACGGCCATAATGTGCACAAGTATATCGCGTCACATCGCCGCAGTGCTCCCAGGGAAGCGGGTAGAACGGGAAGTGTGCAGAGGTCTTCTAACGGGGGACGCTTCGTCCTTGGCAAAGGGAGCGGCGGAGCTTACTCGGGCTTGGGTGGATGCTCGGCCCGTTCTTTCTTCTTATCCTCTTTCGCCTTGTCGGAGGGTGGATAGCTATCGAATGCCTTGGCGAGTTCCTCGTCCACCTTCTTCCACACTTTGTCGGGGTCCGTAATTTTGCGCACCAGGTAAAGTCGCCAGGCCAGATTCTTCGTCTTCGGATCGATCAGATCAATCACCAGTGTCCCTTCCTTCTGGCTGCTGGCGCTGACTCCGTTATACAGAAATCCCCAGTAGCTGCCGACATACGCGCTATAGGGGCCCCAATTCCCGGTGACCGCAACGTCCACCTGCGCGGAAGTATTCGCCCAGTAGCGCACCACGAGGTCAGGATGTTCCTGCGGGTTCACTTCACGCAATCCGCGCTTATCCAGTTCGCGCGAAACCGAGTGATGCAGCCGGATCTCGATCAGGTCGGGATTCATCTGCATACTGACCAGGTTTTCAATGGCGCCGATGAAAGCGTAAGTTTTGTACTTGGAGTAATCGAGACTGGGATCGAAATCGACGACCGTCTTCGCGCGCAGTGGCAGGGCAAAAAGAAGCGTGCCCAGCAGCACCACAAGCTGCACGGTTTCTCTTGCGCGATCCTGCACCGCGCGGTGTTTGGGATTTCTCATGGGCCTCCCTCGGATAGGAACCCCCCGGCATGCGACGGGATTTCTCGGAAGTAACCGGCTCTGCGGCTAGTGTAGGTCAAGCACGAACGTTTTGCGAGAAAGTCGCCTCGCCACCAAGGCTTCCTTCTTATTGGTTCTCTCCGTCGAGCGGCTCGTTATGAAACAGGCGCGCAAGGTCCGCATGCTCCATGACCACGGAAGGATCCTTCTGGATGGCATCGTAATACTTTTTCTGAAAGCCATCCCCTGTCTCCGTCGGTGCGAAAATCTTTCGTGCCAGGGAAATCGCCCCGCGCGTATCTTCCGGAGTAATTTCGGTTTCCGCCGCCAGCTCTTCATCAATGCGCACCACGAATTCAGAGAGGTTATGCAGCCAGGAGAATTGCGGATCATCCACGACGAGCCGGAAGAGTTCACCCGCCGAGACGGCACCGTGCACTTTCTCGTATTCGCGGCGCTCCATCTCCAGCAGCGTTTTGTGCAACCGCAATAACGCTTCGCGCAGGGCTACAAGCTTCTGGCGCGCCGGCGTGTCTCGCCAATTGTCTTGATTCGCGTAGGGGTCTTTGTGTTCCGCCACAGTATGTCCCTTTCCCGTTGTTCCGCGGATGATTCCAGCCGCGCCACTACCTTCTTGCCTTTTCCTTCGCGTGCACGGCCAGATCATTCTTCACGTTGGTAACATTGGCCACAAAACCGGCTCGCGCCGTGGCACGGTTCTTGTCCGCTTCGCTTTCCACCTGGCCTTCCAGCGTCACCGTTCCATTCTTGATGATGATATGGATGGATGGCAACTCTTCCACGGCATACCGGGAAAGCACCGTGTCTTCATAAATGGCGCGATACACGGCATTCCGCAAATCGTCATCCGCCGCTGAAGCCGGCAGCACCTCAATCTGATTCACCACCGACCCAACGCCCTCGATGCTCTTCACCGCTGCTTCCGCGTGGGTCTTCAGCGTGTGCCGGACCACCTGCCCCGTCAGCGTGACGTTGTTTCCGTCCAGCGTAAACGCAATATGGTCGAACACGGACAGATAGGGAACTACAGCCAACTGGTGGCGCACTTCGCGCGCCAGTCCTTCCGCGTTCTTCTCGCTTCCGCCCTGCTGGTGGGCTGCTGGGGAGTTCTGTGCCCATACTGGATGCGTTACCAGGCACACGCTCAGCGCCAGAGTGATCGCTGCCCAAAATGTCTTCTTCCCAAGCCTTATACCCGCCACCCGGTGCTCCTCATTTAGTTTCACGCACTACTCCCGCTCCTATTGTCTCCCAGGTGCTTTCCGCAGTGTTAGCATACGACAGGGAATCGTGCTCTTCTCGGACACCTCTGCCCGCTCGATTGCCCAGGAGGTTGTCACTCGCGTGTTGGCCATAGCCCATCGCGGTGCTTCGGGTTACGCCCCTGAAAATACGCTGGCCGCGTTCCGGCGAGCCGTGGCGCAAGGCGTCTCCTTCATCGAAACCGATCTGCAACTCACCCGCGACGCGCATTTCGTGGCCATCCATGACGAGACAGTGGATCGTACCACCAGCGGCCACGGCGCAATTCAGCACATGACGCTCGCGGAAATCCGGCGCCTCGATGCCGGCGCCTGGTTCGCCAGCGAATTCATCGGCGAGCGCATCCCCACTCTCGAAGAAATCCTCGTATTTTCCAAGAAAAACGATGTGGTGTTCTACCTGGAGCTGAAACCCAATGGATTCTGGGGCGGCGAGCATGCCTTGATCAGCGCTCTTCGCGAATCGGGTGAAATTCCGCGCGTTGTGATCATCTCTTTCGATCCCGTTATTCTCAAGAGCCTGCGAACTATCGACCCAACCCTCATGATCGGCTTGCTGTTCGACGGCAACATCGAGGATCCCTTCCGGAAGGCTCTGGAAATTGGCGCGCGGCAGCTTGCCGTTCGCGGTGACCTGGTGACGCCGAATTTCCTCCACGAAGCCCGCAAGCGCGATCTCCAGGTCGTTTGCTGGACCGTCAATTCGCCCGCCCACATGCGGCTCCTGGCGGCGGCTGGGGTTGACGGCATCATGTCCGACTACCCGGATCGCCTGCTCACCTCGTTGAAGAAATAGCGCAAGGCCGTTTCATAAATGGCTCCCGGGAGGGCACGGCTTCTTACCCGGAGCGAAGCGAAAGGCGCAGCTTGCGGACAAAGTATCATCCCGTCATTCCGAACGGAGTCTGCGAAGTGGGGAATCCCTCTTTTCTTGGGTTTCCGCCGAGGAGAGATTCCTGGCTTCGCTCGGAATGACGGATTTGCCTCTTTTCCCGCAGCCACTTCAGCCGTGCCGAAAAGTGGCGGAATCTCAGGGGTTTTAACCCCTGAGGCGCAAAGGCCGCCCAAAGCATTTATGAACTAACCTCTCGATACACCTGCGCAAGCTCCGCAACCGTTAACTGCTCGGCGCGCGCATCCTCGCGCAACGCGAACTGCTTAAGGATCTCTCGTACCTGCGCGGGCTCGGCCAGCGCGCGCAGGTTGTTGGCAAGCGTCTTTCGCTTTTGCGCAAAGCACA
>Ga0209039_10000623_pt1 | contig 34047 bp, 30 predicted proteins | sample BogFormECP12_OM1_FD_188238 | JGI IMG/M metagenome (GOLD analysis project Ga0209039, IMG submission 188238) | Bog forest soil microbial communities from Calvert Island, British Columbia, Canada - ECP12_OM1 (SPAdes) (version 2) | ecosystem: Environmental > Aquatic > Freshwater > Wetlands > Bog ... | reverse complement strand
GGTGCGAAGCTACGGCCATTCCTCCCACCACCAGGATCGCCAGGCTGGCGGCCAGGCTCAAGGTGCTCTGGCTGAGCTGAAACAGCGTGTCGAACCAGGCCATCCGCAGGCTGGCCCCGCGCAGCACATCGGCCGTCCGCCGCTGGCGGTCGAGCTCCGCTGCTTCAGCACTCTGCAAACGTGTCAGGTCGATGGCTTCCAGCATGAACAACACGCCGCGGCTAAAGCTCTCAAATGCCGCGCGGAATCTCCGTATGTCGTTCTTCAAGCGGCCGCGCAGCCAGCGATCGAAGCCGATCACTCCGGGCAACACCGCCAACAGCACAACCGTGAGCAGCCAGTTCATCCGCAGCAGCACCAGCGTGAGGGTTGCCGCCACCAGCGCCGCCGGCAGCGCCTGCGCCACCACGGCATTGCTCATCACGTCGATGCGCTCGGTATCCTGCACGATGGTGTCGTGCAACTGGAGATGGTCGCCGCTCGAAAACAGCGAGCGCGGCAACTGATAGAGACGCTCTTCCAACCGGCAACGCAATTCCAGGATCACGCTCTTGGTGATCTTGAGTGTGGTCCGCCGGATCCAGAACAGCACCGCGGCTCCAGCCAGGCTTGCTCCCAAGATGCCTGCCGCGGCCAGGGCCACGCCTCGCAGGTTGCCGGACGGCAGGTAGCGGTCGAACACCACCCGCACCAACAGCACTACCGGCAGGGAGAGAAACGAAACCGCGACCGACGCTATCACTACGGCCGCCATCCGTCCCCGGCTGCTGCGGTATTGCATCCAGTAGTAACGCCAGGCCTCCCGCCCCGCTCCGCGCCCCGGTCCGCTCCGAGAGCTATTCATGCCGGGCCGCCCGCGCCCGGCGGTTGCCTCCGCCGGTCCATCGCGTCTTTCAATAGGCGCAAGTAGTCGCCGCGCGCATCGCGTTCGCGCACGCCCAGGTTGTCCTCGTGAAGGCGCCGGCGCAGCCACACCCTTCCGTCCATTCGCTCGCGCATCCCCTGTTGGCGGGCCCGCAAAATCCAGTCCAGGAATTCGCCCACTTTCACATCGCTGCGCAACGGACCCACCCGCAGCCACGTGTCCCGCCGCACCATCAAAGTTCCCGGCACATGTCCCGGCATCGGCTCAGATTCGCCGCCGGCGTTCTGTCGAAACTGTTGGACGTGGCCGAAAAGGAGGTCGCATTCCGGGTCCTGTTCCAGAATGGCCACCTGAGCCGCTAATTTCTCCACCGGCCAAAGGTCATCGGCATCCAGGAACGCGAGGTACCGCCCGGTCGCCAGTTCCACGCCGCGATTGCGCGCCTCCGATTGGCCGGAATGCGTCTGATATGCCCGGCGCACCCGCGGCCCGAACTGGTCCAGCACTTCGCCGGTTGCGTCGGTCGAGCCATCGTCCACCACGATGGCTTCCACTGGCCGGTGGGTCTGCATGAAGATGCTGTCGAGGGCTTCGCGCACAAACCGCGCGCCGTTAAAGACCGGCACGATTACGCTCACCAGCGGCCGCGTGCCCGGCCACCACTCATCATAGGAAAACCAGCGGTCCAGCGGAGCCGTGGCGCCCGCTCCCATGCGGCGCCGGTCCATCGAGCGCTTCAGCGCCGTCGAAAGAAACTGGTCGGCGCGGTCCCTATGGCGTGTCATGTTGCCGCCGTGGAGCCGGTAGATCAGGGTCACCGGCCGGAGAATGCGCAGGCGCAGGCGCAACTCGCGAGCCCGCATGAACCAGTCAAGATCCTCGCAGTAGTGCAGGCTTGCGTCGAAGTTGCCTACCTTGCGGAATACGCGGCGCCGGTATAAGCCGCTGCCGAGGTGCACATTGCTGAGCACGTGGTCCGGCCCTTCAAACGTATAGTCCGGAATCGCGCCGCCTTCCAGGGCCACATAGCGCACCCGGCCGAGCACCAGGTCCAGTTCCGGTTCCGCCAGCAGACGCGACATCTGGATGGAGAGCTTCTGCTCCGGCCATTCATCGTCGGCATCCAGGAATCCTACGAACTCGCCCTGCGCGAGTTCGAGGCCGCGATTGCGCGCCGCGGCAGGCCCGGACTGCGCTTGCCGGACGTAACGCACCGGTTCGCCCAGTTCCGCCGCAACGCGTGCGCAGTGGTCTTCGGAGCCGTCGTCGACGATCAGGATTTCGAGCGGCGCGTAGCATTGCCGGCGCACGCTGGCCACCGCGTCCGGAAGAAAGCGCGCCGCGTTGTAGGCCGGAATGATGACGCTCACCAGCGGATTGCTCATCGTGTCACCCGCTGGCGGCTTCCCGATTCAACCGCTCCACCAGACTTGTCAGAGCCTCCGGAATCTGGGCCAGGTCCGTGCCTGCCAGCAGCTTGTAGCAGCCTGCCGACTTGGTCAGCCGGATCAGTTTGGCGACCGTGCGCGCGCGCGCCGCCGGAAGGTGCCTGGTGGTGGTAGGCGCCAGCGCCAGCATCGTCAGCGATTGCGTTGCCGGTTCCACGGCCGTGTCCTGCCGCCCGGTTACCTCCGGAACCACCACGGCGCGCACAGGAAACCCGCCGATCAGAGCCGCCGGCTGCGACTCATGCAGGAACAGCATGGCCTTCTCGCGGTCCAACCGGCCGCGGTTCGCCACGCTGGCCGCCAGATGCGGGAACCGTTCGAGCCCTTGAGGGTCCAGCTTCGCGGTGTTGTACAAGCAGTGAACGTAGGGCGCTGGCTCTACCCGCGCCAGAGTGTAATCGTCGCCGGCATATTGAAGCCGGCTGCCCAGGCAGGAAAGCGCCGTGGTCGATTTTCCCGCGCCGCACGCTCCAGCGATCAGCACGCCGCCCTCGGCATTCCCTACCGCCGCCGCGTGCACCGGTTGCAATTCAGTGTCGCGCAGCCACCAGTGCAGGATCACTCGCAAAGGGAAGCTGACTTCCCACCATGGCAGCAGCCGCCACGACGGCGTCCAATACAGCGCCACCCTTCGTTGGCGGTCGAGACATTGGAATACGTCCCACCCCACCTGGTAGCTGGTCTCTACGCGATCATCGCAGAAACCGGCGATCTGGCCGCTGCCAGTGTATTGGTCCGGGCTCCACGCCGGAGGCGCCATCGCCGTCCCGGTGGATTCGGTGTCGAAGAAACACACCCGCAACTCCGCCGGGCCATCCCCGCGGGCCGCGCAATGCGCCAGCGCCCGCGTCATCGGATCGAGCAGCTTGGTGCCGGCGAACTGCATCTCGATGCGATGCCCGCCCAGATCGAACGTGCGTTGGTCGAAACCCGCGGCCTTCGCGGCGCGGGCAAAGCACCATTCCGCCTGCTCCACGAATTCGGCCGGCGTTGCCGCCCGCGCCGTCACGGGGCTGCGTCCGGCTTGCGCGCGGGCCACCCGGCTTCGTCCACGTCATGGATCGGATCCAGCAACAGCAGATCCTGCATGTCGTCGTACACCGCCAGTTTGGGTGCTTGCCAGCTTCCCACCGGACCGTTGAGCGCAGCCGCGGGAATGCTGCCGCCGGTTTGTTCCGCGGTAACTAGTCCATGCGCCAACAGGCTATTGGTGAATAACTCAAGGTCCGCCGCGATCTCTTGAGGCGGCTTGGTATAGCGCAGCGCCAGATGAGCGACCATCCCGTTCACCGGCACTTCGCCTTCGATCAGGCTCCAGACCTCCTTGGCGCTTCCGCTCATCCCAAAGTAGGTCCCTGTCTCGAGATTGATGGCCACCACCTCATCCTCAAAAACTTCGCAGATCACCTTCGGCCTGTTGAGGCGGAGCACCGTGCGGGTCATCGTTCCTCCAAATATATACTCGATACCACTAGCACATATTCTTTATATTAATCGATTCGAAATGCTCATTCTTGCGCGAATCCTACTATCTTTCGGTAAGGGGGATATCCGAGTTGTTTCTGGGTAAATTCCGTTACTTGCCGAGAGGGTGACAGAAGACAAAAACCGATCGTCTGTCCCACCTACGGCGTGATGCTCCCGAGGATCACGGCGCGGCGCGCGCCGGTCGCGCAAGGCAGGTTGGCCGGCCTACGGCGATAGGTTTCGTGCGCCAGGACGGCGAATGCGATGGCTTCTTTGGCATCGGCGTCGATGCCATGATCGGTGGATGTGGAGATAGAAGCCGCGGGCAGGAATCCGGCCAGGTGTGCCATGATCTGTGAATTGTGAACGCCGCCGCCCGAAATGATCAGGTCGGCGCTGCGGTCGCCGATGGCCATCGCGATCGTCGCCGCGGTCAGGACCGTGGCTGTCGCGATGAGATCTCTCAGCGGCAGGCCGATGGCTTTGAGCCGCGCGACAAAGGCCGCGCCGTATTGTTCGCGGCCGGCGCTCTTGGGCGGCCGGCGGCGGTAATACGGATCGGCCAGCAACTCGTCGAGCAGCGCGGTATCCACGCGGCCGGAAGCGGCGATCTTTCCGCCGCGGTCGTAAGGCTGGCCCATATCGCGCGCCAGCGCATCGATCACCATGTTGCCGGGACCGGTGTCAAAGGCCACCACATCATTCGGCGCGGCGGCGGGCGGGATCACCGTGATGTTGGCTATGCCGCCGATGTTGAGCGCGACGCGCGTGCGCGTGGGATGGCGGAAGAGCAGGTAGTCGACGTATGGGACCAGCGGCGCGCCCTGGCCGCCGGCGGCGATATCGCGCGCGCGGAAGTTTGAAACTACCGGCAGGCCCGTGCGCTCGGCCAGGACGGCCGGTTCGCCGAGTTGCAGCGTGTTTGATCCGCCTTCGTGATAGACCGTCTGGCCGTGGCATCCGATCAGATCCACCGGGCCGAATCGGCGCACGGCGCGCAGCACGGCGCGGGCGTAGAGTTCGGCCAGTTGAAAATTGAGACGAGAGATGGCGGATGTATGCGTGATGGCGTCGGAGACCGCGAGGATGGCGGCGCGCGTGGCTTCGGAGTAGGGAGTCGCAAGAAAGCCGATGGTGCGAATGCGGCGGCCCAGCACTTCGACGATGGCGACGTCGATGCCGTCGAGCGACGTGCCGCTCATGACTCCGGCGATTCTCACGGCCGCTTCAGCTCCTTCTGCAGCTCGCTCAAAAGCTGTAGCGCTTCGATGGGCCGCAACTGGTCGATGTTGAGGCCGCGAATCCGTTCCGCGATGCCGTAGCCCACCGGTTCGAAGAGCTGGATCTGCACCGGCCCGGATTCTTCCGTTTTGGCGAGTTCCTCGGAGACGGCGTGCTCGGTGCGTTCGTGCAGCTTCAAGACTTCCCGCGCCCGCTCGATGACGCTCAGCGGCAGCCCGGCCAGGCGGGCCACTTCGATGCCATAGCTGCGGTCGGCGCGGCCGGGGTCCACTCTTCGCAGGAAGATGATGTGATCGCCGGCTTCCTTCACCGACACCTTCAGGTTGCGCACGCCATCGAGCAGATCGGCGAGTTCGGTGAGCTCGTGGTAGTGGGTCGCGAAGAGCGTCTTGGCGCGGGTGCGCGTGTGGATGTGTTCCACCACCGCCCAAGCCAGCGCCAGGCCGTCGAACGTAGCGGTGCCGCGGCCGATTTCGTCGAGCACAATGAAGCTGCGCGGCGTGGCCGTATTCAGGATCACCGCCGTCTCCGTCATCTCCACCATAAAAGTGGATCGGCCGCGCGATAGATTATCCGACGCGCCGATGCGCGTGAAGATGCGATCGATGATGGGAAGACTGGCGGCCTCGGCCGGCACGAACGAGCCCATCTGCGCCAGGATCGAGATCAACGCGGCCTGCCGCAGATAGGTGGATTTGCCGCCCATATTGGGCCCGGTGATGATGGCGATCAGGTTGGTGGAATCGTTGAGGTAGAGATCGTTTGCAATGAAGTGGCCGGATTCCTGGTTGGTGAGGCGTTCGATCACCGGATGGCGGCCGGCCAGAATCCGCATTTCGCCATTGTTCGATCCAGCGTCCGAGCCATCCTCCGGGCCACCGTCCGGAAATGTCGGGCGCTGGTAGCGGTTTTCCGCGGCCACTTGCGCCAGGCAAGCCGTGACGTCGAGCTCGGCCACAGCCGCGGCGGTCGCGCGCACCCGCTGCGCCTGGGCGGCGGCGCGCTTGCGGACTTGGGCGAAGAGCTCCTTTTCGAGCGTGAGGATCTTGTCTTCGGCGTCCAGTACTTTGTGCTCGTAATCTTTCAGCTCGGGCGTGGTGTAACGCTCGGCGCCGGCCAGGGTCTGCTTGCGTTCATAATCCGGCGGGGCCAGGTGCAGGTTGGCGCGCGTGATCTCGATGTAATAGCCGAATACGTTATTGAAGCGGACCTTGAGGGATTGGATGCCGGTGCGCTGGCGCTCGCGGGCTTCAATCTGGGCGATGTACTGGCGCCCGTTCAGGCTGAGATCGCGCAGCTCGTCGAGCTCGGCGTGGTAACCGGCGCGGATGGTGCCGCCATCGGCGATCGAGAGCGGCGGCTCATCGGAAATGGCTTCCAGAATCAGGTTGGCGACATCCGGCAGTTCGTCGAGACGTTCGTGGATGGCGCGCAGCCGCAGAGCCTGCTGGGTGTCGAAGCATCGTTTGAGCGCCGGAATCTTTTCGAGTGACCGGCCGAGCGCCAGCAGGTCGCGCGGGCCGGCCGACCCCAGCGTGATTTTGGCGAGCAGCCGTTCCAGATCGAGGATGCCACCGAGCTGCTTGCGGAGTTCGGCGCGCAGAATGGTCTGCTGCAACAGCTCGCCCAAGGCGTCGAGGCGTTCCTCTATTTCCGCGCGGTCCATGGATGGCCGCAGCAGGCGTTGGCGCAGCAGGCGGCCGCCCATGCCGGTCAGGGTTTGATCGAGCACCGCGAGCACGGTGGCTTCGGGCTGCGGCCCACCGGCGTCGGCCGCGAAGAGTGGCTCGATCAGTTCCAGGTTGCGGACGGTGACGGCGTCGAGCACCATGGAATCGGCGCGGTCGTAGAAAGTCGGGCGGTCCAGGTGATCGAGTGCGGCGCGCTGCGTGTCTCGCAGGTAGTGCAGGATAGCGCCGGAAGCGCCGGTCGACGCCGGCCGGTTGGCAAGGCCGCAGCCGTCCAGCGTCAGCAGCTTGAAATGGTCGCGCAAAGTGCGGCCGGCGTAATCGGCCGTAAAGATCCACTCTTCGAGCTCAGTGCGCGTGAAGCGCGGGCTGGAGCGCTCCTGCGCCAGTAGCGGCAGTTCCCCGGGGAAGAGCACTTCGCGCGCGCCCAACTGTTCCAGCACGCCGGCCACTTCGGCCGGTTCCACTTCGGTGACGCGGAATTCGCCGGTCGAGAGATCCACGTGCGCCACCGCGGCGCGCCCGCCGGCCTGCGCCACGGCGGCCAGGTAATTGTTCTCCCGCGCGCGCACCAGGTTGGCGTCCATGGCGGTGCCCGGCGTGACAATGCGCGTGATTTCGCGCTTGACCAGTTTCTTGGTCAGCTTGGGATCTTCCACCTGGTCGCAAATAGCCACGCGGTATCCGCGCTGTATGAGGCGGGCGACATAACCCTCGGCCGCGTGGTAAGGGACGCCGCACATGGGGATGGCCGCGCCTTTTTCCTTGTTCCGCGCGGTGAGCGTGATTTCAAGCTCGCGGGCCGCCACCACCGCGTCTTCGAAGAACAGCTCGTAGAAATCGCCCAGGCGGAACATGAGCAGGGCCCCGGGGACCTGCTGCTTGATGCTGTTGTATTGCCGCATGAGCGGCGTGGAGGCGTCGGACGCCATCAGACGCGCCCTGTCTTACGCGTAAATGCCCCGCAGCCGGATGGCATTGGCCACGCGGTCGAGCGCCAGCATGTAGGCGGCGATGCGATTGTTCACGCGGTGCGCGCGGGCATACTCCACCACCGCGTCGAAGCTCTCGTCCATGATTTCCTGCAGGCGGTCGTTCACCAGTTTCTCGTTCCAGAAGTAGCCCTGGCGATCCTGCACCCATTCGAAATAGGAAACCGTCACGCCGCCGGCGTTGGCCAGGATGTCGGGAATCACGAAGACGTTCTTGTCCGCCAGCACCAGGTCGGCCAGAGGAGTGGTGGGACCGTTGGCGCCTTCGCACAGAATCTTGCAGCGGACGCGGTCGGCATTCTGCGACGTGATGACGTTCTCCGTGGCGGCTGGAATCAGGACGTCACAAGGCAGGAACATCGCCTCGCCCTTATCCATGTCTTCGCCGCCGGGAAAGCCGGTGATGGAGCCGGTCTCCTTGCGGTGCTTCTGCAGCGCCAGGATGTCGAGCCCGTGGGAGTTGTAGACCGCGCCGTCGTACTCCACGATAGCGACGATCTTGAATCCGGCCACAGCCATGAGCCTGGCGGCCATGCCGCCCACGTTGCCGAATCCCTGGATCACCACGCGGGCCGCGTCCGGCGCGATGCCCAGCGCCTGCAGGGCTTTCTGCGTGACCATCATGCAGCCACGGCCGGTGGCTTCGGGCCGGCCGCGCGACCCGCCCAACGCCATGGGCTTGCCCGTCACCACCGCGGTGACGGTGTGCCGCATGTGCATGGAATAAGTGTCCATGACCCAGGCCATCATCTTTTCATTGGTGTTCACATCGGGAGCTGGCACGTCGCGTTCCGGGCCGAGAAAATCGATGATCTCGGCGGTGTAGCGCCGCGTGATTTTTTCCAGCTCGATATCGGAGAGCAGGTTAGGATCGCAAATCACGCCGCCCTTGCCGCCGCCGAACGGGATGTTGACCACCGCGCATTTCCAGGTCATCCAGGAGGCCAGCGCGCGGACTTCATCCAGCGTCACGTCGGGAGCGAAGCGGATGCCGCCCTTGGCCGGGCCGCGGGCCAGCGAGTGCTGCACGCGGTAGCCGGTGAAGACTTCGAGGCGCCCGTCATCCAGTTGGACGGGGATGGCGACCGTGAGCTCCTTGGTGGGCGTGCGCAGCACCTTGCACATGCCGTCATCGAGCTTCAGCCGCATGGCGGCTTCGTCGAAGCGCGCGGCTGCGGCCAGCCACGGATTTTTTTCGTTCTCGAGCGATATGGAAACTTGCGGCGTCAACGTGGCCACGGCGGATCCTCCAACAACATTGTATTATGCCGCCTGTGGGGCCAGGCTTTCAGCCTGCGTTCTTCGCGCTTGTCCGGCATTATCCACCGAGCAATTCGAGCGCCTTCAGAACCACGGGATCGCGCTGCAATTCCACCTGGTCGCCGCGTTCCACGCCGAATGCCTGGTTGAAGATCTCGACCTTGATCCGGCGACGCAGGAAATCGGCTTCGGCGGCCCACTCGCCGATACTCGGCTGGATGCCGCGGGCGGCCGCGAAGGCTTCGAATTCGTCCAGCATGGCCGGTGTCACTTCGAAATCGGCATCCACCTTGTTGCGCTGCAAATAGTCGGTGGCGAAGCTGGTGATGGATCCGCTGGCATCGAGCGCGATGCGCAAGCGGTTCAAGGGCGCCGGGTCCACCAGGTAATCCGGGTGAATCCCGCCGCCGCCGGTAACCGCGCGGCCCTTGTCGGTGTGAAACTCCTGCTGCCGGTTGGGGTGAACCGTGGCGGCGGCCAGCTCGAACTGGCTGGTATCGAGCGGCTTCTGGATGGAGCGGCCGCTGGGCGTATAGTAGAGCGCCGTGGTGAGCGCCAGGCCGGCCTTCTCGCTCAGCGGAAAGACGCTCTGCACCAGACCCTTGCCATAACTGACCTCACCCACAATGGCGGCGCGGTCGTGGTCCTGCAATGCGCCGGAGACGATCTCCGAAGCGCTGGCCGATTTTTCGTTGATCAGCAGCACGAGTCTGAATTCATACGGCGAGTCCGCTGCGGGGACGGTCTCTGCCTTCTCCGGAACGCCGCGGCCGCGGATGGTAAAAACCTGCTGTCCGGGCTGGAGGAACAGCGCGGCCGTCTCGAGCGCCGCCGACACCACACCACCCGGGTTGTTGCGCAGATCGAGCACCAGGCCGGCCAGATGCTCTCCGCCCAGTTTTTCGATGGCGCGGCGGATATCCTTGCCGGTCTTTTCGTCGAAACTGGCGGCCCGGATATAGCCGATGCCGGGGCCAATGAAGAACGTACGATCGACGCTGGGGGTCTCCATGTCCTCGGGGGTCAGCACCATCCGCGTGATTCCGCCGCTGCCCGGCCGCCGGACATCAAGCTGGGCGGGGCGCTGGCGCGATTCGGTGAGCAATTCGGTGAGCTGATCGAGATCCAGGCGGTTGATGATATACCCGTTGATGCCCACAATTTCATCGCCCGCCGCGAGGCCCGCTTTCGCCGATGGCGTGCCCGGCAGGGTTTGCAGCACGATCACGCGCCCCGGCAACAGCGAAACGATGGTGCCGAAGCCCTTCTGCGTGGAGGCCTCCATTTTGCGGAGCTGCTCGAATTGGCCGGGATCGAAGAAGGCCGAATGCGGATCGAGCTTGCGCAGCAGCCCTGGAATGGCGCCTTGATAAAAAACCTGGTCGGAGGAAATCGGCTCGGCGGCATTCTGCTCGACGATGGCGAAGGCTTCGATGACCCTCTTGATTTGAGTGTCGAGCGAGTCCGCGGCAGGGAGCGTGAAGGCGGTAGACAGCAGGATGGCGAGGAAGCGAAACATCGGCAAGACCGGCGTTCCTCTATTCTATCGCGGCGCGCGGTTCGGACCCATCGTACGCGCCTGAACTCAGTCCGCGCAGAAATTCGATGTCGCCTTCCACAAAATCGAAACTGCTCAGGGATTGCGCCGGCTCCCAGCGCATCTCGTCGAAGATCAGGTTGACCGGCTCGCCCTGGAATTCGGCGACGCGGAAAAAGTACAGCCGGATGGGATCGCGGCCCGCGTAGGTGTACTCGTAGCTGGTAATCTGGGGGCCGGCAGCGCCGCGGATTCCCAATTCTTCCTCCAATTCACGGGCCAGGGCATCCGCTGGCGTTTCGCCGTGTTCCACTTTGCCGCCGGGAAACTCCCACTGCAGCGGGTGCGACTGTTCCGCCTTTCGCCGCCCGATCAGGATGCTGCCTTCGCGCTCAATGATCGCCGCCACCACTTGGACCATGGCATTATTGGAACATACCCGAGTGTATTCCGAGCGCCTGCTTGATCATTTTCAGAATCCGCGCAACGTCGGTGAGCTCGAGCCGCCGGCCGTGACGGTGGAAGCCTCCAACCCGGCATGCGGCGACATTCTGCGCCTTTCGGCGCGCTTCGAGTCGGGCATCGCAGTGGAGGTTCGGTACAAGGTGCGCGGCTGCACGGCATCGATCGCCGCCGGGTCGGCGCTGACGGAGTGGATGGAAGGCCGGACGCCGGTGGAGATCGCCGGCTTCGACCCGGCGATGGTAGACGAGGCTGTCGGCGGCCTGCCCGTTGAATCCAAGCATGCCGCCGCGCTCTGCCTCGACGCCATCAAGCTGCTGCTCAAGCGGATCTAGCGTGAGGCTTGGTGCTGCCGGGAAATCGCTCGCTTACCGCTCGCGGCCCGGATTGCCGACGCAGCCGCTCCACTTCACTCGAGAGGCGCGCGAGCTGCACACCGCAGTCAGCCACCGAGCCCGAGGCCGCCTGGCGTTCCATCGTCTCCAGGACGGCAGCCGCCGCGTTGGCCCCCACGTTGGCGCATGCGCCTTTGGAGTAGTGGGCCAGTCTCGCGCACTTCGGCCCATCCCGCTCGCGGATCGCCAGCGCGAGCAACGGCATCTGCCGCGCCGTATCGTCAATCAGCGCTGCCAGGATCTGCTGCATGAGCTCGCCGTCGTCGAGGGTCACCTCTCGAAGCTGTTTCAGGTCCAGGACGATAGTCGGATCGATCGCTCGCACGTCCCGATTGTGACGCCCTGTGCGCGGCTTTCCTATCCAAAGGTCACCTTAGAAAGCTGGGTCATTTGCCTTGAGTGCGCGAGGCAATCCCCCACTGGAACCACGCTCGCACGGGTTTGAGGCGCTCGTCCAGGATGGCGGTGGCCACGAACGCCGGTGCGCTGGCGGTGCCGAAGCGGAGGTCGCTCAATTGCACTATGCGGCCGTCGGGAATGTCAGGCGCCGGCGAGAGCCGCCACAAGGGGAATTGCGAAAACCGCTCGACTTCCTGGAACACCGGCGTGCGGCGCGCCGCGTCAATCGCGGCATCGGGCGGCGGCTTGTAGAGAATCAGCGCGCGTGTGGGGTCGAAGTCCGCCCGCAGGTCCACGCTTTCCACGGCGTAAAAGTCACCGGTATCGGCCACGCCTTTCCAGAGCATCGGGTTGGCCGGACCGGGCAGCGCCGCCACGCGCGCCGGAAGCGCGCCTGCATACATGCGGGATTGCAATGCGGCCACCGCCCGGGCGTGGAGCACGCCGCGTCCGCAATCGTAGAGCAGCACAAACAGCAGCGCCAGCCAGGCAAATCCGCGCCCATGGTGCTGGCCGGGTGCGCCGCCCGATGCAATCTCCGAACCCACCAGCCGGCCGACAAACGGCGCCGCCAGGCACAACAGAAACACGCCCCAGATCCACAGGTCATAGATGTTGTTGAGGTCCAACCGCAGCCATTCGGCGGAGAAGGGCAGCAGCAGGCGGATTCCGTAAGCGTTCGTCCAGTCGAGCAGCAAATGCGACGCCACCGCAATCAGCGCCGCGAAGAACGCTCCGGCCCAAGCGACCGGTTTCCGCGCCGCGAGGCGCACCAGCACCACCGTCAGCAGGGCCAGCACCGGCATCGCCACCAGCGAGTGCGTCAGGTGCCGGTGATAGTGCAGATAGCTGAGCGACCCGCCCGAGGCCGTTACGATGTCGATATCCGGGGCGTTGGCCGCCAGCAGCAGAATGGGCGTAGCCAGCGGGGTCCAGCGCTTGAGCCCGATCCGGCTCAGAAAGAGGCCGGTCGCGGTATGAGTAAGAGGATCCATGGGGAACTCCGAGAATCCCATTGTATGAGGAAGATGTGTTGGTTCATCCCCGAGCCCCCCTGAATCAGATCGGCGATCCCGCCTTAAGCTATCGCGTTCAACTATGCGGAAAGCGGCAGCGGCTCCGGCACGTCGCGGCCGAAAAGATCGAGCGCGGTCGCCGGTCCCTTCCGGAGTTCTTTACGTATAATCCCCCCAAAGTACTCGTTGAGCGGATAGAGCGGGTATGGCTTCACCTCTGCGAAAACACGGCCTAATCGGTTTTCGATACGGTAGATGGAGTGGAAATATGTTCCGCGATCCATATGAAAATGCTGGCAGCAGAGGTTGCAATCGCCTCCCAGCAAGTAATGGTATCGCAGTAGCTTGTACCCGAAATCATCGAGGGTTCGCCGACTGATCAGGCAAAAGTCGGCGATGAACTCTTCTCTTTTGCGCGAGTATATGCGGTACCCTTCCTCGCTTCCGCATATCTCCCAGGCAACCGAACCGGTTTGCGTTCCCATGACAACGCACTCCCGGAAGCGGCGATAGCAGGCTCTAAAAATGGCCCGAAAGACGCAATTGCACGGAGTCGCCGTTCCCCTTAGGACAGGGCGCATTCCGTTTCCGTGACAAAAAGTGCACGAAGGCTTGGCTAGCCCAATTACGTTTGACCGATCCCAGATCATTGTGACTTTTTCCTTCTTGGGTGCATACCTATTCCATCGGGTTGCACCCTTTCCTTTCTATTGCTAACCAACAGTACCCCCTCACGGAAAAACGTCAACAATTCAAATGAAGAATAATGAAATACCAACCATACCAGTACTTATGGCTTTGTGAATAAGATGCTTATTTTTATTGAGTTGGCCTAACAATCTGATAAACTGTTTCAATTATATGGACTTCACATTAGCGCGGCCTGCTAAGGCAATTCCCTTAGTACCCTATTTCTATCGGAAATAGCCCTGAGGGGAAGCTTTCCGTGAATTTCAAACATCTGGAGCATCGTTTCGTTTGTGAACTCCGGGAACGCGTACGGAGCGGCGCAGTCACCGAACGGGGCCTCGCCCGCCTGACCGGGGTGTCTCAACCGCATATCCATAATGTTTTGAAGGGCAAACGCTTCTTTTCGCTGGAGAAGGCCGATCAGGTGCTGCGTTCGCTCGGCTTGGATGTCCTGGACCTCATCGATCCCTATGAATGGAATCAACGTCATCCGCATGGCTGATCCGGCATGAAACGTGCACCGCGGACGACAATGTGCTGAAATTGGTTGCGGAGGCTTGGCTTTGCGGCAATCTCGTGACCCGTTTCCGATTCGCGACGCGCGCTGGAAGCGTCTTGCCGCCCGCATCGACAACCTTGCCGAAAAGGATGAGCGCTACCTGCGCCATGCCCGCGAGATCGCCGAGATCCGCCGGGCGGCGGCTGTCGAATTGTATTCCGTTTGCCGGTCTTTCGTGGACTCCATCAACCAGCACACAACGCGCGGAGAAGTGCTGCTCGACCCGCCCGAATTCTCATCCGCTGCTTTTCATGAAAATGGTATGAACCTGGTGCAGATCAACGTACGCGGCCGTCTCCTGCAAATCGAGTATGCGGCCACGCCGGATCTGGTTTCCACCGAGGATTTTCGCGTGCCCTATACCCTCGCCGGCTCCGTGCGCGCCTTCAATCAGGAACTCCTGGACAAGGACCTCATCGAAGAGCAACTGCTGTTTTACACCCTGGAACACCAGCGCAAGATGTGGCGATTCTTCGATGCCCGCACCTATCGCTCCGGCCCGTTCGACGAGGATTACGTCGTCTCGCTAATGGAGCAACTCATCTGAGCGCACGCGAGGCGCATCCGACATTATGAAGCGCTCCACCGGCGGGAATACGGCTACGCCGATTACGACTGGTTGCGCGTGGAGCAGACCGGCGTGCTGAGACACGGCAACCGCATTTCACGCCTTCCATTTGCGCCCGCAGTCGGCGCACTCCCTTTTGGAAACTGCCGGCATGATGGGAATCCCGAGAACTAACCAGGTCAGAAAGCTACCCCGCTTATCGAGGTAGTAGCACGTGTTAGCGCTCCCACAACTCGGGCACACCGTGCCTTGCGGCGCGTCCTGCCCGTCTGGTTCATCGCTCCACTCTGTTCCCAGGACGCCAAGCGCCTCTGCGACTTCGGATTCGGGAACTTGAACTTTGACTCCGCCGAGCGCGTTTGACCACAACCAGTTAAGGCTTATCGCATTTTCATCTGCGAGGGTTGCATCGATATCAAAGGCTTCCAATTCCCCTCTCGCCAGACTGGCCTCAAACGGAGTGCTGTACGATCCTATGGTGACCAATTGGTCCGGCACTGGCGCCTCTGAAAGCAGTGTATCACTCGGGTTCTTTGCGGCGCCATCCCGCAACCTTGAAACCCCCATCCTCCCTGTGCCACAATCAACCGATTCTTTGTTACTCGACGGCAAACTGAGCGAACTCCCGCGCGTTACGGCGGAGACGGCACGATTCTGCCGCCGATACTCGCTGAGCGCAGAGGTCGAACTCGAGCTCAACCTGGTGACGGAGGAGTTGTTCTCGAACGCCATCCGCCACGGGGGATGCGAAGGGATGCGCGATGCCGCGCGCGTGCAGTTGGAAATGCTGGCGGACGGCGTGGCCATCGAGTTCGCCGACCGCGGCGCGCCCTTCGATCCCACGGCTGCGCCGGCGCCCGAGCTGGATGCGCCGCTCGAAACGCGGCAAATCGGCGGATTGGGGATCCACCTGGTGCGCCAAATCGTGAGAGACTTGCGGTACGAGCGTGTGGATGGCTGGAACCGGCTGACCATGCGGCGGCCGACAAGGGAAGGGAAAAGCTGAGGGGCGACATGATTCAACTATCCGAGGAAACGCGATCAGGCTGGCGAGTGGTGAGCGTGAGCGGCCGCGCCGACTCCGAAGCCGCCGACGCGCTCGAAGCCGCGCTGCGCTCGGCGGTGAAAACGAATGCCCGCGTGGCCGCCGATTTCGCCACCCTCGATTACATTTCGAGCGCCGGCCTGCGCGCTGTGCTCGAAGCCGCTCGCGCCGCCCAAACTCGCGGCTCGGAGTTCGCCGTCTGCGGCCTGAGCGCGCCCGTGCGGAAGGTTTTCGAGATGAGCGGCCTCCATCACGTGCTGCGCATTCACGGAGAACTGCCTTGCTGACGATGCTCGAAGAAGTGGTCCTGCTGGCGGTGGACGAAACCTCCGGCGGGCTGCGCTCCACGCGCGAGTTCGGCACCGCCTACGCGCTGGTCGGCGCGGTCTTTTTCGATCTCGCCCTGGCCCGCAAAATCGATACCGGCACGGAGGCCATCCACATCGTGGATCGAAGTCCCACCGGCAGCGCAACGCTCGATCGGGTTCTGGCCGCCATGGACCAGCGCGGCGATCTCACCACGGTGCGCCAGTGGATCGACGAGATCTTTCACCGCCGTGACGACCTGGAAGGCGAAGCGCTGTCTTCCCTCATCCGCCTGGGGCTACTGCGGCATGAAAAATCCAAGCGCCTGTGGATCATCGATGTCGAGCGCTTCCCCCTGGTCGACAACCGGCCGCAGCGGGACGTCCGCCTGCGCCTCGCCGAAGCCATCCTCTCCGACACCATCCCCGCCACGCGCGACATCATGCTGGTCTCGATCGCCGAACCCTGTGGCCTGCTCGGCTACGTGCTCAGCGAGAAACAACTCGCGGCTCGCCGCGAGCGCATCCAGATGTTGTGCAACCTGGAGACCATCAGCCGTAAAGTGGCCGGCGCTATCAACGCTCTCGACGCCACGCTGCACCAGGGCATCCCCCGCATGATGTGAGCCGCAAGCCTCTGGCCGCGCCGTACGTTATAGTCGAGGATCGCGGAAAGGAGCAGTGGGCGCATGCGCGTGAATCTGACGCGGGAAAAACTGGCGAAGGGCGGAACGGTGTTCGGGTGCGGGTTGCAGGTGTACCCCTCGGCGGAGATCGCCCGCACCTTTGCGGCGGCGGGATTCGATTACGTCTTCATCGACATGGAGCACGGCACCTTCAACCTGGAAACCGCGCACGGCATGATCCGCGCCGCGCTCGATACCGGCATCACGCCCATCGTACGGGTGGCTGAGCTGGCGTATTCGCTGGTGGCGCGGCTGCTGGACGGGGGAGCGCAGGGCATCATCCTGCCGCGCGTGGAAGATCCGCGGGTGCTCGAAGAGGCGCTCGCGTGGATGCGGTTTCCGCCGGTTGGGAAGCGGGGATACGGGGTCAACCCCACCATGGTGGGTTATGAAACGCACACATTTGCGGAGATCATCGAGCATCAGAACTCGAACACGCTGGCGGTGGTGCAGTTTGAGACCGTAACGGCCATGGAAAGGGCCGACGAATTGCTGTCGGTCGCCGGCATGGACATCGCCATGGTGGGGCCGGCCGATCTTTCGATTTCGCTCGGCATCCCGGGCCAGTTCGATAACCCGCTGCTGATTGCCACCGTGGAACGGCTGATCGAACAGTGTGTGGCCCACGGCGTAGTGCCGGGCATACAGACGCGAAGCCTGGCGATGTCGAAGTTCTGGGCCGGACGCGGCATGCGCTTCGTCGGCACCTCGGGCGAACACGGGCTGCTGCTCGAGAAAGCCCGGGAAACCGTGGCGGCGCTGCGGGGGTAGGACCGGTGTCGCACGCACTCGTCTGTCGAATGCGGACTAAGGCGGTACCGCGTTACACATCGCGGGCGCAGCGGTCACACCCGTGAGGAATCGGCCCATTCCGTTCGGTGCGGCGAGCGTGTTCTAATAGAGTTTCGCGATTTCATTTCATTATGATCCACTCGTATCGTCTGGGGTTGATGGTGTGCGCGGCCTCCGTTCTTGTGGCGGCGGGCCGTCCGGTGCGCCAGGACCCTGCCCTGGCGCAGGCTGAGGCGGCGCTTGCCAGGTCGCCACTTCGCTTCGAAGCCAACCAGGGACAGTTCGCTCCGTCCGTGCGGTATGCGGCGCGGACCACCGGATTTGCGCTGGCGCTGACGGAGCGGGGAGCGTCGCTGCGCTTCGCGAATTCGCGGCCGCTCGACATCGCGCTGCTTGGTTCCAACCCGTGGCCGTTGATCCAGCCGCTTGACAGGCTGAGCGCGCAGACCGACTATTTCATCGGCGCGAAGCAGAACTGGCATCCCGGCGTGACCAACTATTCGCGGGTCAAGTATCAGGCTGTGTATCCGGGCATCGACGTGGTTTATTACGGCAAAGGGAGCCAGTTGGAGTACGATTTCGTGCTGCAAGCGGGGGCCGACGCGAACGCCATCCGAATGCAGTTTTCGGGCGCCGGCAAGCTGATGGTGACGCCGGCGGGCGACCTGGGAGTGGTGACGGCCAACGGCCTGGTGCTGCAAAAGAACCCGGTGATTTACCAGCAGGGCCGGCGAGTTTCGGGACGGTACAAACTGCTCGCCGCGAATGTAGTGGGTATCCAGGTGGACCGGTACGACCGCAGCCAGCCGCTGGTGATCGACCCGGCGATCGTCTATTCGACGCTGATCGGCGGCACGGGATCGGACGAGGTGACGGCCCTGAAAATTGGGCCCACAGGGCTGCTCTACATCGCCGCCTGGACGCAGACCGGAGAGTTGCTGACCCTCGATTTGCCGTACGACAACCTGGTCGATGTCTATGTGCAGGTGGTGGATCCGACACCGTCGGGCGGCTACGGCGTACTTTACGCCACTTACCTGGGCGGCGGCAACGACGACATGGCGACGGCCATCGATTCGGATGCGGCGGGCTTCATCTATCTGACGGGCACCACCACTTCCACGGATTTTCCGGTGGTGGGGAATTCGGTGCAGACCAGCGGCGCGGCGACCACCGTATCCGGGTTCGTCTCCAAGATCGATCCCCACGCGGCCGGCACCGGGAATTCGCTGGTCTATTCGACTTTCCTGGGTGGCACCCTAGGGAACACCACGCCGACGGGAATCAAGGTGGGTTCCGATAACATGATCTATGTGGTAGGCCAGACGCAGACCGCGGATTTTCCCACCACTGATAACGGCTACGCGGCGTCGCTCTATGGGCCGTCGGACGTGTTCATCAGCAAGATCGACGTCACCAACCCGAATCTGGTTTATTCCACCTTCATGGGGAGCGAACTGGATGACGAGGCGACCGGGTTAGTGCTCGACGCGAATAACGTGGTCTATCTGGCAGGCTGGACGGATGGGACGCAGTATCCCACGGCCGGATACTCCTACAACGGCTTTACTTCGGGCGGCTACGATGCGGTTGTGAGCGTGGTGGATACCACGCAATCGGGCGTAAGTTCGCTGCTCTGGGCCACCTACTTTGGCGGATCGGGCGAGGACCAGGCGCTCGGCATCTCGATGGATTCGCACGGGCGCGTGCTGGTGACAGGCTTCACCGTTTCGCCCGATTTCCCGGTGACCAAAGCAACCGCGATCCAGCCAACCTATGGCGGCGATGGCGATGCCTTCGTGGCCATATTCGACATTACCAAGCCAGGCACCGAGTCGCTGGTCTACTCCACATTCCTGGGAGGTTCGCAAGGGGAAGTGGCTTACGCGGTGCTTGCGGAGCCGTCCGGCTATGTCGACGTGACGGGATACACGCTGTCGCCGGACTTCCCGGTGGTGAACGCCATCCAGTCGAACTGGGGCGGCGGGATCGACCTGTTTCTGACGCGTTTCAACCCGGCGGTGGCGGGACCGGCGGGGATCGACTATTCCACGTACATCGGTCTCGATGGGACAGTAGTGGGGAGGACCCTGACGGTGGATTCCCACAACAATCTGTACATCGGCGGTTATACCGAAGGCTACCTACCGCTGGTCGGAAACTCGTGGCAGGCGAATTACGGCGGCGGTTTCAGCGACGGATTCTTCTTTGTGGTGCCGGGCGGCGGGCCCGCGCCTAATGCCGGCGCGGGCCAGGAGCGGGACCCGCGCAAACTGCCAGGCGACAGGCGGGGCACCATTAAAAGATAGCCGCGGTCAGCTCAGCGATACTGTTCGAGTCTCTCTTGTGAGTGATTGAGGTTCGCGAAATACGGTTACGCTCGGCGGATCTTGTGGGCCAGGATGGTATCCTGCGCGCCGGTTGGCAACCGGCACCGAGCGGCCGTTTGCCTTGGCGATCTTACCAATCGAGAGATTGAGAATCAATGTAGGTCTTCGGAAAGCGCCGTTAAATCCGTGGTGCAGCAATTATTCGTCAGGGCTGGGGTGCGAACACGCAGCCAGTTGGTTCGAATGGCGCTCGAAGGCTCGTTGGGCGCTGCTCGCGAATTAGCAAAGCGCGCATGGAATGCGCCGCCGGCGACTCCGGCAGGTTCCCCCGGGGCCCGCGGAGCCAGCCGCGCTTCATCCTTTGCCAACCCGGCAATCGCACGAATAATCTTCTAATCCTCTGATTGGACCCCAGAGTAGGACGTAGACTTCCGCGTCGCGCGCCCAATCACTTTGAGGACCGCGAAACCGCGATTGCTACAATTCGCGCCTTTGGAATTGGTGGCTGTCCCGGCTTTGCCATTTCCCGCGGGCAGCCTAAAGCTTCGGCGGAATGCGCCGATAAGCCTATTACCAATGACGCAACGTCGGTTGAAGCGGCGATTTCCGATCGTGCTCCGCGGTATCGCCGGCGCAGCGGCGTCGGCTGCCGTGCCGGCTCACGCGTCGAGCCAGGCGCAATCGGGCTTCCCAACGCCTGGATATCTCGCCTCGGTGCTGGCATTGGTGTTGCTGGTTGCCGTGGTGGTGCTGGTCTGGCAGATCTTCCGCGCGCGCGAAGAGCGGCGCGCCGCCATCCAAGCCAGTTTGGTGAGAAGCGAATTCCTGGCCAACGTGAGCCACGAAATCCGCACGCCGCTAAATGGCGTTCTGGGGATGGCCGAACTCCTGGCCGGCACGCGCCTTGATCCGACTCAGCGCGAGATGATCGACGTAATCCGCGGCAGCTCGGAATGCCTGCTGGCGATCGTCGACGACATCCTGGACTATTCGCGCATCGAGGCGGCGGAGATGAGGATTGAGGAAGTGGCCTTCGATCTCGGCGCCGCCATCGGGAACGTGCGCGCCCTCTTCGAGCCGCGGGCCGCCGCGAAGGGTCTGGAACTACGAGTCAAGATGGCGCCCGAAGTGCCTCGCATGGTCCGGGGCGATCCCTTGCGTCTGGGCCAAATCCTCATCCGTCTGGTGGGAAATGGCCTCAAGTTCACCGAAACCGGCTCCGTGCGTCTAGAGGTGAATCTGGCGGGAGAGCAGACCGATGGCGTCACCATCCTCTGCCGCGTGATCGATACCGGAATTGGAATCGACAGCTCGACCGCGGCGAGACTTTTCGCGCCATTCACGCAAGCCGATTCGTCCACTCGCCGCCGGTACGGGGGAACCGGCCTGGGACTGGCGATTTCACACCGGCTGCTGGGCGGGTCGATCGGAGTGGAGAGCCAGCCGGGAGAAGGTTCCACGTTCTGGTTCCTGCTGCCTTTGAAAGTGGCGGCGGAGGAGACTGCGCAGGGCCTCGAAAAGGCTGTGGCCGGCGCCGCATCCCAACCGGCGGTTGCTGGTCCGTTGCTGCCCTCGGTTCCGGCATGCGGGCGGCGCGTGTTGATCGTTGAAGACAACCCCATCAACCAGATCGTGGCGCTGCGAGCGGTCACCGGCCTGGGCTATGAAGCCGAGATGGCGCCAGGAGGCGAAGAAGCCCTGGCGGCGTTTGCCCGCAACCGCTTCGATGCCATTCTGATGGATTGCCAGATGCCGGGTATGGACGGGTACCAGGTGGCGGCCGAAATGCGCCGGCTGGAGGCGCTCGAAACCGCTGCGAAACCCACGCCTATCATCGCCATGACCGCCAACGTCATTGAGGGCGACCAGCAAAAATGCGTGGCAGCCGGGATGAACGACTATCTTTCCAAGCCCATGCGGCTGGCCCCGCTGGCGCGGGCGCTGGAACGTTGGACGGCTACGGCCGCCCATTCTCTTGCGGCGCCCGGCGCCTAGTCCACATTTCTGACATGGGGCCCGATGATGTGGCGCACGCACTCATGCGTGCCGTGTCGAGACTCGTCTCGACACTTGGCGGGGTACGGAAAGTCTGTCGGGACCGGGCGTCGGCGTGAGTGCCGACGCGGCACGCCTGAGTGCGCCACCTCGTCACCGTAGAATGTCCGTAAGAAGAGCGGGCCAGGCGTGAGAACGGCCACAGCGCTCACAGCCTCGCTGGTATCCTGAAGTTTGGCTCAGATCTTTCCTTTCCAACCCTTCCGATACTCCGAAAAAGCCGGCTTGCCGGAAAACCTCGTCACGCAGCCTTATGACAAGATCTCTCCGGCCATGCGCTCGCGTTACCTCGCCGCCAGCCCCTACAACCTGGTGCGGGTGATCCTGGGCGAGCCCGGCCCCGCGGATTGCGATCGCGACAACGTCTACACGCGCGCGGCGGCTCACTTGAAACAGTGGATCGCCTCCGGCATCCTGGTGCGCGACGGCCAGCCCGGAGTGTTCCCCTACTTCCAGGAATTCACCGTGCCCGATACCGGCGAGCGGTTGCTGCGCAAGGGCTTCATCGCCCTGGGGAAGGTGGAGGATTATTCCAAAGGCGTGGTGCACCGGCATGAGCAGACGCTATCCGGTCCTAAGAAAGACCGGCTGGAACTGCTGCGCCACACGCACGCGCACTTCGGCCAGCTCTTCATGCTCTATCCGGATCCGGCGGGAGCTGTCGATCGCCTGCTGGACGAAGCCGCCAAGCAGGCGCCGCTCCTGGAGGTGGAGGATGAGTACGGCGCGGTGCATCGCGTTTGGAAAATTGCTGATGCCCGCCGCATTCAGGAACTGATGGCCGATAAGAAGCTGCTGATCGCCGACGGGCATCATCGTTATGAAACGGCGCTGGCGTTCCGCAATGAAAATCCTTCGCTCGCCGGCGCGGACCGCGTGATGATGACCTTCGTCAATATGCACTCGCCGGGGTTGAAAATCCTGGCGACGCACCGCCTGGTGAGCGGCCTCAAGGCGGCGGCCCTGCCGGATCTCCCCGCTTTCGTCGTAACGGAAATCGATTCCATTGAACGGCTGAAGCGCGCGTGGGAGGAATCCGGTGACCGCACCATCATCGGCGCGGCCATCGGCAACCGGCTCTTTCTGCTGGAGGATCGCGCGGCGCGAGGCTCGCTCGACGTGAAGGTTTTGCACGAGCGTCTGCTGGGGAAAGCCTTGGGGATCGGCGAAGAGGCGGTCCGCGATGAAAAACACCTGCGCTACATCCGCGGCCTGGATCGCGCGGTGGAAGAGGCGCGCGCCGGATCCGCGCAGATTGCATTTCTCCTGAAGCCCACGTCGATTGAACAGGTGGCCGCCACGTCGTTCGCCGGCGGCGTAATGCCGCAGAAGTCGACGGACTTTTACCCGAAACTCCTTTCAGGGTTGACGATTTACAAGCTGGACTAGGAGGGCGGACCCTCGGTCCGCGGCCGACGCCCTCGTCGGCCAGTGCGTGCTTGGAAGATGCTGACACCATTGTGGCGGCGGCCAGACCAGGGGTCGCGCGTGGACGAGGGCGTCCGCCCTCCTACTGCAAGCCCCAAATCTTTTTTGGTAGCGCGGTGCTGCCTCGCTAGACCGGCCGGTTAACGCTGGACCCTCCCGCGGCGTCTTTTCCTCAGATTCGTCCCGAAGGAGGGGAATGATCGATGCGACATACACTAAGGAATACGACACCCGCCCTGGCCGTTCTGGCACTGGCGGGTCAACTGTGGGCCGGCGGATTCTTTTTGACCCTGGGGAGTCCGGAAGCCAGCCCGGAAGCACGAAAGCTCAACGCCGTCCTCACGATTAAAATGGATGGTTGCCATGACCCGGCCGCTGCGACCGTGACGGCCACGGCGATCGGAATGGTGAACGGGGAGCGCCGGGAAATCCCGCTTAAGCTGCAAGCTATGACGACCCCGGGCATGTACGCACTGGCGCAGCAGTGGCCGAAAGAGGGGCGCTGGGTGCTGAAGCTGGCGGCGCGCAATGGCGAGCTGTTCACCAACTCGCTGGTCCCGGTGACTCCTAATGGTATTAGCACTGTGGCCAAAAGAGACTACCGCGAGTTCAACGCGGCCGACGTATCTGCCATGCTGAAGTGAGCCTGATGCAAGCCATGTTGCCGCGCGAGATCGCTGACGATGACGGCCTGATCCGGGCCGCCGCCACAGGAGATCGCGCGGCCTTCGGCGAACTCTACGCGCGGTACGCGCGCATGGTGCACGCGATTCTGCTGGTGCGCGTGCCGCCCGGAGATGCCGAAGACCTGGCGCAGGACGTCTTCGTCTCCGCCATGCGGCAGCTTAGCGGCCTGCGCACGCCGGCGGCCTTCCGCGGATGGCTGGGCGCCATTGCGCGTAACCGCGCCCGGGATTATTTTCGGGGTACGCGTGCGAGCGTGCCGCTTGAAAATGTGGAGCGCGAGCGCTCGGTCCGCGACGGCGGGCCCGACGCGGTGTTGGTGCTGGACCAGATCCGCAGCCTGCCGGAAGCGTACCGCGAGACCTTGCTCATGCGGCTCGTGGAAGGCATGACCGGGCCGGAGATTGCGCGGCAAACGGGGCTGAAACCGGAATCGGTGCGGGTCAATCTGTGCCGTGGGATGAAGATGTTGCGGGAGTCGTTGGGAGGCGTGGAAGCGCGATGACGGAAGACTACTTGTGGGACCGGTCGGGACCACCCGACCCGGAAATCGTAGAACTGGAGCGGCGGCTGGCGCCGATGCGCTACCGAGCCCCGGGGCGGCCGCGCGAAGTGGTCCTGTGGCCGGCGCGATCGCGCGCCTGGTGGGCGGTGGCGGCGGCAGCCGTAATGGGGGCGGTAGCGGTTTCCCGATTGGCGCCGCCCGCGCCAGCCACGGCATGGCGCGTGGATTCCTTCGCCGGGCAGGCGCAATTGGGAGGGCAGGCGGCGACCGTCTCCATGTCGCTTCATGCCGGACAATTGGTCTCCACGGACGGCGGGGCCGAAGTGACCCTGCGGGCGGACGAGTTCGGAACCATCTCGATCGGCCCCGATTCCCGGTTGCATGCCGCCACCAATCGGCGCATCACGCTGGAGCGCGGCGTGCTTCATGCGTTCATCTGGGCGCCGCCGCGCGAGTTCGTGGTGGACACGCCGTCGGCGCGCGCCGTCGATCTGGGCTGCCAGTACACGCTTAAAGTGGATCCCTCGGGCGACGGGCTGCTCAAGGTTTCGCTCGGCTGGGTGGCGTTTCAATTCGGCGACCACGAATCGTTCATCCCCGCGGGCGCGGAATGCGTAACGCGGAAACACGGCGGGCCGGGGATTCCTTACTATGAAGACGCACCGCAGAGCCTGCGGCAATCGCTGGCGCTTTTCGAGCGGGGTGATGACGCGGCGCTTCCCGGCGTGCTGGCAGCCGCGCGGCCCGCCGATGCGCTCACGTTGTGGCATCTGTTGACCCGCGCCGCGGAGCGCGATCGGGGCGCGGTCTTCGACCGCTTCGCACAACTGGTGACGCTGCCGCCCGAAGTGACGCGCGCAGCGGTGCTGCGACGCGACGCGCACTCGCTCGATCTGTGCTGGGATGCGCTGAAACTGGAAAACACCGAGTGGTGGCGCGGCTGGGAGCGCCGCTGGGACTCACGCTGACACTACGTTCTGCGGCCGGCCGTCAAGGAAGGCCCGGATATTTTCCACGGCCAGGCGCAATCCGGCTACCATGGCTTCCGGGGTAATGCCGGCGCAGTGCGGGCTGAGGACCACGTTGCCGAGCCGCGTCAGCGGATGAGCGGGCGGCAGCGGTTCCACCGCGAAGACGTCGAGGCCGGCTCCGGCGATGCGGCCGCTCTCGAGCGCATCCACCAGGGCGGCTTCATCGACAATCGCGCCGCGGGCCGTGTTGATCAGAATGGCGGACGGTTTTATGAGGGCGAATTGCGCCGGGCCGACGAAGCCGGTGGTTTCAGGCGAGAGGCGCAGGTGCAGACTGACCACGTCGCTCGCGCGGTAGAGTTCGTCCAGTTCCACCAGTTCGACATTGGATAGTTCGACATTAGAGTGCCGCTTGGGGTGCATGGTCCAGGCCACCACCCGCATGCCTATGCCGCCGGCCAGCCGGGCAAATTGCCGGCCGACCGCGCCGAGGCCAATCACGCCGCACGTTTTGCCGCGCAGCTCGATCGATTGGCCGCGCGGCCAATCGCCGGCGCGCGTGGCGGCGTCCAGTTGCGGAATGTGTCGCGCCACCGCCAGCAGCAGCGCCAGCGCATGTTCCGCGATCGAGACGGCCGAGACGCCCGGGGTATTGCAAACGGTGACGCCATGGCGGGCGGCGGACGCCAGACCGACGTGGTCGGTGCCGGTTCCCCAGAGCGAGAGCAGCCGCAACCGCGGGCACGCGGCGAAAACTGGTTCGCCGAATTTGGAAGAAGCGCGAATGTTGAGCACTACTTCGGCATTCGCAATGCGCTCGATCAGCCGCTCTTCCGATCCAGGCAGGTTGTCGTGATAATCGATTTCGTAAGCAGCCAGTTCCGGCCAGACTGCGCTCGAGCGCAGCACGGGAGGGGCATCGTCGGGAATCGAGATGGTGGGCCGCAAAATGGCTCTTTCCATCCTCGCACCGTTTGCGGCAAACTAGGGAAAGCACATTCGGGAGAGGCTTATGTTTTCGAGCGGCAACGTAACCGTCGGCGTGGCGAACATGGATCGTGCTGTGCGCTTCTATACCGAGACCCTCGGGCTGAAACTGGCGTACCGGTTCGGCGACCATTGGGCCTCGGTGGAGTTGGGCAAAGGCCTGACCATCGGTTTACACCCGGTATCCGGAGAAACGCTTGCGGGGCGCCGGGGCTCGATGGCCATCGGCCTGGAGCTGAGCGGCTCCATCGAAGACGCCATGAAGACACTGGAAGCCAAGGGCGTCAAATTCCAAGGCCCGGTGAATGAAGGCAAATCGGGCAAATTCGCGGCCTTCGAAGATCCCGACGGAAATGCGCTGTACCTGGCCGAACTCAACTGGACGCATGTCGACCAGGGCGTCGGCAAGTACCAACAGGCCTGACGGGCGGCGCTGGTCTTATCTGATGCTTGCGCGCGGCGCCTGCTCCGTCGATAATCTAGCGAAGGAGGAAGTTTATGCAACTGCGACACACCGTACTGTTCTGTCTGGCCGTCACCGGGGTGATGATGGCCGCCGATTCGCCTTTTGTCGGCAAGTGGAAACTCAACACCGCTAAGAGCAAGTTCACCGGGCTCACCACCACCTACGAAGCGCTGCCCACCGGCGAGATGCAGGTAACCGCTGAAGGCCAGTCCTACAAATTCAAGATCGATGGCAAGGAGTATCCCGCCACGTTCGGCGGGGCCGCCACCTGGAAACAGATCGATCCCACTTCATGGGAAACCACCTACCGGTTCAACGGCGCGGTCCTGAGCGTGGATACCACGCGCATTTCCGCCGACGGCAAAACCATGACGGTAACCTCCAAAGGGACCAAACCCAATGGCGAAGCTTTCAATGAGAGCGCCACCTTGCAGCGCACTTCGGGCGGTCCCGGCCTGGCCGGCAAATGGAAATCGACTGAAGTGAAAAGTTCCACCGAGATGTGGGAGATCACTCCCAATGGCGATGACGGTCTGACCATGAAGATCGTCGACTTTAACGCCATTTGCATGATGAAGTTCGATGGCAAAGACTACCCGGCCACGGGTCCCACGGTGCCCAAGAACTTCACGCTGGCCGTCAAGAAAACCGGTGTGCGCTCCCTTGAGATGATCGAGAAGATGGACGGCAAAGTGGTCTCGGTGGACTCGTTCACCGTCTCCGCCGACGGCAAAACTCTCACCGACGACGCAGTGCCTGCCGGCACCACCGAAAAAATCAAAGCGGTCTACGACAAGCAGTAGCAAGCCATTTCGCACGGTGGGGAGAAGCCGCGACGACAGCGATTGGCGGGCGAAAGCGCTTGCCCTACACACGCGCAAGCCCCTGCGCACCAAAGCGGGACAGACGCTTTCGTTTGTCAAACCCGCGATCTCAGCGATTATTGCAAGCCTTCTTAGCGAGAGGTGTTCTAAAGTCTACTGATTCATCTGGTTCAGAAAACTCACTACATCCTGAATGTCGGTCTCTTCCAGCGATGGCGGTGGCAGCTTGAGGGCCACGGCGCGCTGGCACATTCTTTGCTCGGCCCGCGCCAACCGCGTCGCCAGCATCACGGTACTGAACAGCCGCCCTGCCGCGTGCAGCACCGGTCCGCGCCGGCTTCCTTCGCCATGCGCGCCATGGCACGCGCTGCAGCCGCTTCCGGCGAATGCCGAAGCCCCCGCACGAGCCGATCCAGCCCGCGCCGCGCCCGGCCCGGCTAGCGCCGGCCCGGCTGCCGCCGGACGCAGAATGTGCCGGTTGGCTGCGCCGCTATCGATGCTCGGCGCCACCAGTTCCTCCACGCTGTAATCCGGCTGGTCCATGTCCCGATTCTTGTGGTCACGGGTCTCGGCAAAAATATGATCGAACTCGTGGGCCAGGACCCGTCCGATCGCTCTGCCCAGCACCTGGTCGCGCTCCCGCGACGGCACTGCTAACAGTCGTTTATCGATGAAACCCACGATGCTGTCGCAGTCGATTCCCGCGAACGGCAGCACTTCTCCATCGCTGATGTGGCTCCATCCGAGGCGGGTTTCCCACTGCGGCTGGGTGGACAGATTGGCGGCTGAGCAGTGGCCCTGAAATGTCACCACCGCTACCGCCGTTGAAACGTCACTTCCCGTCGAGGGCAAGGTTTTCCATTGGAGACGAAGCCCCGCGGGCGCCATCAGAGCCGAAGCCTCCACCTGGATGGCGCTCAACACGGCCTTGGGAGGCTCGTGTTGGAATTGGGTATAGATCGCGGTCGATCCTACTTGGCTGCTCCCCGGCAACGCGGCCAGCAGAAGGCAGCAGAAAGCGCGATTCATATTAAAAGATCCACTCCTCTTTTATCTGAAGGGTGCTGATGATGTCAACCTATCTATCGGCCAAAACTTCCATATCGGCTAGAATTTTTGCCAGACCCGCCCGATAACCGTCAATTTCATTTCCGCCACAGGCAGTCCACTGGCCGACGCCCGAACCGACACCGTGCCGGGCGCGAATCACCGTACGCGGCGAGCGCCGCCTGAAAGAGCTTGGTGAAAAAGTCCGAAAAAACGTATTGAGCCGCCGATCAACGCCCCAATGAACGGAGATAAAACGATTCTTTTGAATCCGTGTTTAGCTGTGTTCATCACCGGCCAGTATTGATTTGGCTTTTTTCAGCAAGCTCGCGATTGGCTGACCCGCTCTTGTAACGCGCCTACTTGGAAATCTCCACCGGCAGATCCGCATGCGCGCTCCAGTCCTCCCACGATCCGTCATAGAGCCGCGCATCCAATCCCAAATACCGCGCCACGAAGTAGACCACCGTGGCTTGCTGCCCGACATGGCAGTACGAGACCACGCGGTCGCCCGGCTTAACTCCCGCTCCCTCCATTTGCTTCCGCAGTTCGCCGGCCGGCTTCCACTTCCCGTCGGCATCCACCAGCGACTCGTAAGGCAGATTGCTGGCGCGCGGTATGTGGCCCGCCCGCTGTCCATGCGGAATCCGCGCCCCAGAATAGAAATCCGCTGTGCGTGCGTCCACGATGTCGACGCCGGCGTGGTGCAGATTGTCGCGCACATAATCCAGGTTCACAATCACGTCGTTCTGCGGGCAGACGTCCAGCTTGCCGGGCTTCACCTGGCGCTCCTCTGTGGTGATTGCATGGCCTTCCTTTTGCCAGAGCGGAAAGCCTCCATCCAGAATGGACGTGCGCGCGCCAAAGCCCATCGCATCCAGCGTCAGGAAGACGCGCGTAGTGGTGGAGAGCTGGTCCTTCGCCACATACAGAATGATGTGGGAATTGTTGTTCACCCCCAGCTTCTCGAAGACCTCCTGCAATTGCGGCATGGGCGGCAATTCCACATTCGGCTCCTGTCCCGCCGGGGCCATCGTGCGGATGTCGCCGAAGTTGAGGAAAAGCGCCCCGGGAATGTGGCCCGCGTCGTAGTCCTGCCTTTGTCCCACGGAGAGAATCACCAGGCCCGAATCCTTCAGGTGCTTGGCCAGCCATGTCGCGGAAACGATCATGCTGGCCTGGTCCCCGTGTCCCCCGCACACCGGCGCCGCCGCGCGCAGGAGTGTGGCACAGGCGATCAAGCTTACGCGTTTCAGTTGCATTTGTCGTCACTATATCGCATTGCGACAGGGGGTGGCCGTGCCCTGCGTCGGCAGCCTGGCGCGGGCAGGAGACCGAACCACCACGCCCGCCGCACCGTGCTTGCCACGCTCCAAATCATTCTGGAACTTCCGCCTCTTTTGGTGGCAATATCGTCGAACGGCACATGGCGGAATCCGAACCGAGATCCGATCGCGACCTGGTGGACCGGTTTCGAACTGTATCAAGGTATGAATACAGTGAGCCGGCCCCATGCATTGCATTTTAATCCTCCGTGGAATGTGATGGAAAGACAGGGGCTTCCCGTCTTTAGGATTCTTCCGGCGGGGCCAAGACTGCATCTTGCTGAGGCCAAGACGGCTCGCGAAGAAAAATTGTAACATTGGAGGCTCGATTAGAGGCCGGCTGGGTGTATACTAACCAAAAGCTTGATGCAATAACGGAGATTTAGGTTTGAAGACCTAATAGTCTACGTGCCCAATGGCTTTGAATGGCCAATTGTGGCACGCGGGTGGTAGTTTCTGTCTTCACCATTACCACCGCCCAATGCGGGGCGGCGAAGCGAATGAAAGCTCGCCAGAAAGCTCTCGGTACTTCATCGGCACTCTTGGACCGCGCTGGCCGCGCGGATGGTCCCGAGTGTATCCCTAATGGCTCAAATCAAAACTCGAAAACGGAGAAGCAAATGAAAACATCTTTCTATTTGTGTCTGATGGCCCTCGCGCTGGCGCTGTTCAGCCCGGGGAACGCATTCGCGCAGGCCACGGCCAGCGGAACAATCGAGGGTACGGTGTTTGATCAATCACAGGGAGTGGTACCCGGAGCCGATGTGGTCATCACCAGCAAAGCCACCGGGGAGAAGCGCACGGAGTCCACCAACGGTGTGGGCAACTACCGGTTCGATCTCCTTTCCGCCGGCGCGTACACGGTAAGGGTGTCCAAGCCGGGATTTACTTCGCAGGTCCAGAACGTCGATTTGCTGGTTGGACAGACGGCGACCATCAACTCCACTTTGAGCCCCGGAGCACCCACCGAAACCGTGGTAATCACCGCTGCCGCTCCGCTGGTCGACCTCGGCAAAAGCAGCGTCAGCCAGAACATCACGCCGACTGAGGTCGAGCAGTTGCCCATGGTGGGACGCGACGTGGCCAATCTGGCTTATCTGGCCCCCGGTGTAAAAGCGGCGGACTCGTATGACCCCACCAAGGCCCGGTATGCGATTCTTTCGGTCAACGGGGCCGGCGGGCGCAACGTCAACGTTACCGTCAACGGCATCGACAACAAGGACAACACGGTCGGCGGTCCGGTCATGCAACTTCCCCTGGAAGCCGTGCAGGAATTCCAGATCAGCACGCAGCGCTTCTCGGCCGAGAACGGCCGGTCGGAAGGCGCGGCCATTAACATGATCACCAAGCAGGGCACCAACACCTACCACGGTTCGGTCTTTGGCTACTTCCGCAACCAGGCGTTCGACACGGATGAAAAGGTGCCGAACGGCACCGGTGGCTACAGCCTGGCGCACCCCGACTACAGCCGCCAGCAGTTCGGCGGGTCGGTGGGCGGTCCCATCAAGAAAGACAAGGTGTTCTTCTTTTTCGGTATCGAGCGTCAGCGCGAAAGCCAGAACCTGGAAGAGACCGGGACTTCGTACAACGAACTGGTCCTGGCCAAGAATGCGGGCCTCGCTGCCCAGCCCGCCACCTCGATCCCAACCCCATTCTACGAGACCCGTTACAACGCGCGCATGGACTGGAGCATCAACAGCAAGAACAGCATCTACGGTAGCTATAGTGCGCAGTCGAACAACAGCCTGAACGACCAGTCGACCGGCACCGGCGATCTGACCAACGGCAATTTCACCACCAACCATCTGATTGTGGCAAACGTGACATTGAACTCGCTGCTTTCACCGACCTCGGTGAACCAGTTGACGGCCGGGTATCAGTATTGGAACAACCTGATCGCCAGCAATATCAGCGCGCCGCTGGTGACCTTCCCGGACGCTTCATTCGGCACCAACACCAACGTCCCGCAGCAGTCCTGGCAGAAGAAGTGGCAGTTCCGGGACGACTTTTCCAAGACTATCGGCAAGCACACCTTGAAAGGCGGTGTGGACTTCATTAATACGCCGCAGCAGGGTGGCTTCTTCGAGTTCAGCTCGACGCTCGAGATCGATTTCGCGGCCGATCCCAGCGTGATTCTGAACAGTCCGGCCACCTATCCGCAAAAATTCGCCACGCCCGGGGCGGTCACCGGCATGGCGGAGGCCAACGGCAATCCATACTTCCTGTTGGGAACCAAGCAGCTTGGCCTTTATTTCCAAGACGACTGGAAGGTATCCCCGCGGCTGACGGTGAACCTGGGCCTGCGCTGGGACAAGGACTACAACATGGTGGGCGGCTCAGACGTCAAGAACAGCCGCACCTATCAGGAACTGGTGGCGCTCAACAGCCCGTTCTCGAACCCGTACGTCAGCAAGCTGCCCCAGGATGACAACAAGGACTTCAGCCCGCGCGTGGGCTTCGCCTATGACCTGACCGGCCACAGCACGCACGTTCTGCGCGGCGGGTTTGGCCTCTACTACGGGAACATATTCCAGAATATCCCGCTGTTTATGGAACAGATGGCCAACCCGACCATTTTCCAGACCGCCATCAGCCTGTCGTCTCCCACCGATATCGTCACGGGAACCGGCATTGCCTTGGGGAAATGGCGCTACGGTGTCGATCCCATGCCGGTGATGCCCGCTCCTTCCAGTCAGCTTGCGTCAGGCAGCGTAGGGCGTCTGATGGACCCCAACTATCGCAACCCGGTCACGGAAGAGTTCAACATCGGCTATAGCTGGTCGCTGAATCGAAACTCGGTGTTCGAGGCCGAATACACGCACGTCCTCGGGCTGCACGAGAACAAGACCATGAACATCGACCAGAAAGTGCCGGTGAACGGGGTGTGCTGCACGCGGCCGCTCGACCCCTATTTTGCTAATTCGACACAGCCGGAACTGGCGAGCGTCCGCGACGAACAGTCGATTGGCCGTTCGCATTATGACGGCATCAATTTCAGCTATCGCCAGCGCATGAGCCATCATCTTTCGCTGGTCGCGAATTACACGCTGGCTTGGGCCTATTCCTACAATGGCGGCGGGAGTTCCTTCCGCAACTATCCGATGCTTGCGACTAACCCGTTTGCCAGTTGGGCGTGGGGTCCAAACCCCAACGATGAGCGCCACCACATCACCGTGAGCGGGATCATCGACGTGTGGAAGGGCATTCAGCTCGCTCCCATCATGCAGTTCGGCTCGGCGCGCCCATACGCCGTTACTAACTCCTCCAATACCCTGAATACGGGCGGCGGCACCGGAACTGCGGTGGTGGTTCCCACCAACAATCCCACCAACTGGTTTGCGTTTGCAGGCAATAACACGGGGGCGCAGAACTGCTTCTATGGTTTGAACGGCGTCACCCAGGCCTGCACCCTCGCCGCGTACGACCCGCTCCGTGGGGATCCATTCTTCCAGCTCGATCTGCGGCTGTCAAAGAACATCAATTTCGGCGAGCGCATGAAGCTGCAACTGGTAGCTCAGGCGTTCAATCTGACCAACCGCGCCAACTACGGCCCCGACTTCAACGGCAATATAGCCAGCCAGTCGACGTTCGGCCACCCGGCCGGATTCATCAACCCGAGCGCCACGACCATTCCGCGCTCCCTGTGGGGCGAGTTCGGCCTCCGCTTTAGCTTCTGAGCCTAACCAAAGAGAACTTGTTTCCGGGCCGCTCACTGTATCAATGTATGGATACAGTGAGCCGGCCCCATGCATTTTAGACTCGAATCCGCCAGTCCGATTCCCATGTACCTGCAGATTGTCGAGCAGGTGCGCCACGCCGTCGCGGCCGGTGCTCTGCAGGCGGGCGAAGAATTGCCGTCGGTGCGCGCCCTGGCTTCCCACCATCTCATCAATCCCAACACGGTGGCGCGGGCCTATCTCGAACTGGAGCACGAGGGCCTGCTCTCGAAGCGCCGCGGCTCGGGCACCTACGTATCGGACACCGCCGAAGCGCTCAGCCAACAGCACCG
>Ga0209039_10000620_pt1 | contig 34138 bp, 25 predicted proteins | sample BogFormECP12_OM1_FD_188238 | JGI IMG/M metagenome (GOLD analysis project Ga0209039, IMG submission 188238) | Bog forest soil microbial communities from Calvert Island, British Columbia, Canada - ECP12_OM1 (SPAdes) (version 2) | ecosystem: Environmental > Aquatic > Freshwater > Wetlands > Bog ... | reverse complement strand
GCGAATCCTGTCCAGTACCATTTTGTGGGGCACGCGTAGGGCTTGCCCTGCCCTCCGCAAGGATCCCCACGAGGCGCCCTGCCCTTCGGTGGGTGGCAATCAACCATGAGGGGACGGCAAGCCGCAAGGCTGTCCAAATTAATTTTCTCGCACCCCCAGAATTGCGCAGGCGGAGTGCGGAACAGTAAAGGTCCTGCGTCCGCGAAGGTCTATCCCCTTCACAGGTGGGTGCCGTGGATTGCCGGGTTTTCCGCCGAATTTGTGGACGAATGCGTTACCACCGGAGGGGTTTTACGGGCGAACACAACTCTTCAGCCCAAAGGTCAAGAGGAAAGTTCTCTTCGCCCCAGATTAGATCAGCACCATTCATGGCTGTCATCCTGAGCCCTTCGCTGTCATTCTGAGCGAAGCGAAGAATCTTGCTCTGCCGCTCAGGGTGAACTCCGCGAAGGACTTCGCTCTGGGCCGTCCGGTCGAACTCCGCGAGGGAGACGGCTCCGGCTATTTCGTCGAAGGGCGAGGTTGGGCGACATGCTTCGTGAGGTCATATGAGGGTTGGGCAGAGCGAGGTTCTTTGCTGCGCTCAGAATGACAGTGGTTGGCGTTGGGCGGACATGACGGTTGGCGGTAAAGGATTTCGGGGAGCGGGTATCAGAGGTACGCGCAGTTTGAGTTCCTCCGCGGTTCTTGCCAATTATGAACGGTGCTTGGATTTTTTAACGCGAACGCGAGCTGAAAAGCCGCACAGGAACGCAAGATGCGCGTGCCTGTGCGCTACCCGCTTTGGGTAAAGCAACACCCTGGGCGTCAGTCTTATTCTAATGTGATAATGTATGTCATGGAAAATACTAAACGGATATCCGGCTGTTCACGCTAGTTATAATCCGCCACGTAGTTTGCAGGAGACATTATGACCCGAATCGTTTGTTGCACCCTTGTCATTGTCCTGCTCGCCCCGGCGCTTTTCGCCGCGCCGTCTTCTGCCGAAGAAGAGAAGGTATGGTCGCGCGAGAAAGCGTACTGGGAATACGTGCAGGCGAATGATCTCCAAAAATATCGGACTCTGTGGCACCCCGATTTTCTGGGTTGGCCGTCCGTAAGCCCTGAGCCTCTGCGCAAAGACCACATCACGGACTGGATCACAGCCCATACCAGTAAAGGCGAGACGCTCAAGTCCTACGACCTGGAACGGCTGACCACGCAGGTCACGGGCAACTTCGCCACGACTACCTATCGCGTTCACCAGACCTGGACGGACAAGAGTGGAGCGGGCCAACCCTCAACCATCCGGATCATCCATACCTGGCTGCGCAATAGCGGCGGCACATGGCAAATCATTTCGGGTATGTCCGCACCCACCAACGCCGAGGGTCACTGACCGAGGGGTCTCAACCAGGAATACAACCGCCCAGAGTTCCGGTTTCAGGAGTTACTTAAGTTAAGAAATGTACAAACTCCCCGGCGTTGAGCACGCCACTGCGGTCAGGGCGCATACATCCTAGTCAATGTATGCGCCGCCCGCGAGTTCTTGCCGCAGTCCGAGAGGATAAATATGTGCTTGACTGACAGATAATCTGTCTGCCAATTTAGGTGATAATTCGTGCAGCTAGCGGATGGCTCAAAATGCATGGCACAACACATCGCGTAAAAATTTCGACCACAGTTGCTCCAGAGACCCATGAATACCTTGCGAGTCTCGTGGAAACCGGTCGTGCCGCGAGCATGGCGGAAGCCCTCGACCAAGCAGTGTTAAGAGCACGAAGCACTGATTCGATGGAGCTTCTTGCGAACGATACGGCAGCCTATTTCCAGACGTTGAGGGGAGTTGCTACTGCGGAAGAGTCGCGCTGGGCAGCGGCAACCGCTCAAGTGGCGGATGAAATCAACATTGACATCCAGACCAGACTCTCCGTGACCTCTGTGTCTCGAAAGATTTCACACAGAGCGCACAGAGATGCTCAGTGAACTCTGTGTGAAACCCTTTCCTGCCACGGAGAACACAGAAAACATCTTCAAGTTTGTCTGCTGCCCCAACCGGAATGATATCAAAGCTGTTCAGTTCGCCGATGGCCCCTCCCCCCCGAAAGGAAAATTCCATGCCCGGTATCCCCGTTCTCCATGTGGAAGCAGATTGCATCGCCCGCGCCTGGGAAGAATCGCTGCTGTTGCTTCACCAGAAAGGCTGCGACCTCCAGACCCAGTACGACAAGCCCGGTGATCCCCCGAGCAAGGACGCGACGATGATCATCACCATCGCCGAGCCGCTCCAGGAACCGATGATCCACCGCGATTTTCCGGGCGGTCCCGAGGATCTCGAGGAATACGTGATGGAAGTCCTGGAAGGCATCAAGGACCACCTGGTGCGCGACCAGCGCGATCCCGGCGACACGCGTTGGGAGTATACCTACCACCAGCGGCTGTTCCGCTATGCCGTCCCCACGCTCGCCCCCTTCGATCAAATCGAAACTCTCTGTCGCAAGCTGGCGGAGACGCCCTATACGCGGCGCGCCCAGGCGATCACCTGGAAAGTTTGGGAGGACAACGACTGCTACGACCCGGCCTGCCTGCAAAGCGTGTGGTGCCGGATCACGGAAGAAAACGCCTCGCCGGTGCTGAGCATGAACGTACGTTTTCGCTCCAACGACGCCTACAAGGCGGCCTTCATGAATATCTTCGCCCTCGTCGAAATGCAGAGGCGCATCGCCGCCCGGGTTTCCGAACTGTCCGGCCGAACCGTGGCAGTCGGCCGATACTGTCACATGGCCGATAGTTACCACCTCTACGGATCCTACTTTCGGGAGTTCGAAGCGCGTTTTCTCGGCGCGGTGTCCAAACGCAGCTTCGAGCAGCGTACCCTGCGCTATGCGGACCTGCGCGAGTCGATGGAACAAGCCCGCCCGGCAATTCTGGAGAAAGCGCGGAAGATGGGGCAGTAGCCCGGGATTCTCACCACGCCGGGTGCGCGCCGGAGGGGCGGGACTTTACAGGCTGCGGAAGAACTCGTCGGCGCTGTCATTATTTACGCCACCCCTTAATCCCATTGTCAGCACCACCCCGGCGCTCGGCGCGCCACCCCTCCTCATCTGAGGAGGGGAGCGGTTTTAAACAACTCCCCTCCTGATTCAGGAGGGGTGGCGCGCCGAGCGCCGGGGTGGTTATCCGCGGTGGAGCATTTTTCCGCAGCCTGGCTAGTTCTTCTGCGCTTTGTTGGGCGGCTTCGTGGCCGGCTTGCCTGACGCTGAGCCTTTGGGCTTGGCTTGCTTTGCCCCGCCCACGGCGGTGGGGTGCGCGGTTCGTTTTCGGCCTTTGAACTCCGGGGCGATATTCTTCATGGGAATCGCGCGCCCTTCCTTGTCGTGTTCGGCAAAATTCAATTCATTTTGGCAGGAAGCCAAGTTGGTCTGCGCGGCCAGCAGAAGGCCATCTTGATTCTTCAGCAAATAGGCTAAGTGCGGCTCAATCGACTGCTGTAAATCGAAAAGTTGGTTGGCCGCCTGGCTATACTGCGCGCCGAAGCTGGCATTTTCGTACTGTGTCACGCTGTGCGCTACGCCGTCCACCCGGGGCAGCACCGCGCTGATCGCCACGTAGGTCTGAAATCCCAAATACAAACTATCGGGGCGGGCTTCAAACTGACTGCGCCAGTCTTCCTCTGCCCCCAATGCTTTGCGCAGTGACTCCTGACTCTGGTCGAATGACTGCCGTGTATTGGGGGGCATCTTCCATTTTTCCGGGTGCACTTGTGTGAGCAGGTCGTTCAACCGATACTGGGCGAGCCAGATTCTATGCATCAGAGCCTTCACCTGCGCAGGTTCCAAAACGCCCGTGGTGGTTACCTGGGCTGACGGGGCGGCAGGCGTTTGCCCGGGCGGCCCAATCTTCTCTGTCTGAACTTCCTGCGAGGCGGGCCCATTGGCATGCGGCGGCAGCGGCGTTTGCTTGCTCGATGATTGCCCCAGAAAGGTGAGCGGGCAGACGGCAACCAACAGCGCTAAGAAGAATAATCTCATTGCTGACCTCACTACTTAAGTTAGAAGGCGGGAACCCGCAGAAAGATGGCAGGACCTAGGCAACTTCGTCCACAAATTTCTGGATCATCTCGTGCGCCTCTCCACTGAGGTCCAGAAACTGGATTCCCATGCCCAGGCCGACGCGCGAGAACGTCACCTTGGCGCGACAGGTGATGGGCGGCTCCGCCGGGTTGAGTCGGAATGAGATTGACAGCTCGGAACCAATGGGAAGGGGAAATTGCACATTGAATAACATGCCGCCAACGCTCACATCCCGAGTTACCCTGATCTCATTGCATTCCAGCGCGTCGCAGTGGACTTGTATTACCAACTTGGCGCGTCGGTACTGCCGGCGCTCGACGTCAGTCTTTATGAGTTGCGTTTCTTCCCAGTCCACAGTGCGCGACCTCTCGAGCCAGGTCGTTACCGGGCAACTTCCTGCACTTCTACGGCAAATCTAAAAAGGGGGCGAGGGATGCCTCGTCCCCACCGGTTCGCTTCCCAGCGGGCTTGAAGGAATTTGATGTCCGGACGCTGCCCCAAATTCAATGCGGCGGGCGTGGCGCCGGAATAGAATTTTTGCGGGAACCAAAAGAGGGCCTGCGTTCCCCAGTCCTGGCCGTCAGCCGAGCCCCAGATCGACACGTGCAGCGATTCCTGTTCCAGGACCTCATCAACCTGCAGGATTAGCAGAAGCACCCTGCCGGCCAGCGCGCCCAGTTCCAAGGGAGCGCCCTGCCCCGACCCTTCTACCGTCGTGCCGTCAGGCACCAGAAAACCAGCGGCGGAATTTGTCATGACGCTGTTGCTCATACGTGAATCCGGGACTCCCGGCCAAGTCGTGAATCGTACCACAAGCGTTTGGGAAAGAGAAAGTGAAACGGTAATTTACAATGTAGCGCCGGCTTCCAACCGGCATTGAGCCGCCAAGATGGCGGCGCTACGTTCAAATTATGCAGAGGTGACAGCGGATTCCGCAATCCTGATTCTTATCGCTTTCGCAATGTAACCGCCAGCCCACCCCCTTGCATATAAAAGATGGTTTCCAGGCCAGGGTTAGTGGTCACCGCTTTGACATAGTCCGGAACCATGTCCACATTATGGGCGAGGATCAAACCGCCGGGCCGCACCAGGGGCAGCACCTTGTTAAGATAATCCACATAGCCGGGCTTATCGGCATCGATGAAAGCCACATCGATGGGCATCTTCAGCTTCCTAACTTGTTCGTGCGCGTCGCCTTCCACAAGCGTCACCAGGTTTTCCACGCCCGCGTCATGAAAGTGCCCGCGGGCCACCGACGCCCGCCCGTGATCGATCTCGAACGTGGTCAGGTGGCCGCCGGTCTTCTGAAGGGCCAAACAGAACCATAGGCCCGAATAGCCTGTCGAAGTGCCGATCTCGATGACGTTCTTGGCATCGACCGCTTCGGTGAGCAATCGCAGCGCCTGACCGTCCTGCGGAGGCACGCTGAGGTAGGTTTGATTAAACTTCACCATGTGCTCTATGATCGTTAGAATTTTCGCCTCCGCTTCCGTCTGCGCAACGGGCGGATTCGAGGGAAGGGGTTCGCGTGTTGAGCGCTCCTGGGGGAAAACCTCGCCCACCACTGCCAGTAAAATACCGATAACAAGAACCATGCGTCCCATCGTTCCTAACCTCCATACGCACGCCGTGCGAAGCCATGCAAATATGCTAACCGTGCCGCGATTTCGCGAGATCTGTCACCCCTTGCCTGCTCGAGCTCTCACGCTCCAGCACTACTGGCCGGTCAGTCGAAAGGAATAATCTCCCGACCCCACGTCAATGGCAAAGTCATCATTCTCTTCCGTTGCCTTGGTAATTCCTGAATCTCCGGAAATGAAATGGCCCTTCTCCCAAATCACCCGGCCACTTTCCTCAATGACTATTTCCGTCATCCCCGGCAGCTTAGGGATAACCACCCGAGCGTCAGCGCCCACGGGAATCGCCGCGTGCAACGTGACGGCGCCAGGAAAATGGGTCCAGGAAGAGGCGACGGTACCTCGAATCGTTTCCACCGTGGCGCTGGTCCAATCGAGGTCTTCCACGATCTGGGGTTGGATGCGGACGTGGCGATACCCTGCTCCGCCGGCGCCCTGATTGATGCCCGCCAGCGCCTGATAAAACCACGAGCCCACGCTGCCAAACATAATGTGATCGTGCGAGTTCATCGCCGGCCCCGCCTTATCCTGCCACAGTTCCCAGAGGGTCGTGGCTCCTTTGGTAACCATATAACCCCAACTGGGGTAGGTGGTTTGCACGGCAAGATCATAAGCCAGATCGGACCGTCCTATGGCCGTCAACGCTGGCATCAAGAACTTGACGCCAATAAACCCGGTCGTGACATGAGTGTTATGATAATAGAGAATGTCATTGGTAAGGTTTTCAGAAACAGCATCACGCCGATCCTTGGGAACGAGGTCCAGGAAAACTGCCATGGCATTGGCGGCCTGCGTGCCGTTGGCATACTCGCCGGTGTCGGCGTGGAAAAAGGTGCGGTTCAAGGCATCGCGAATTCCCTGCGCGAACTGGCCGTACGCCGCCGCATCGGCGGAATTCCCCAGGGTCTGCTCGATCTGGGCGAGCATCCACACGTCATAGTAGTACCAGGCGTTCTGGATGTAATTGTGGGGGGTGTGCTCGATCTCCACCCAATCGCCTTCGTGGCCCAGGCGATTGTGGATAAGATTGTCGGGCGCCTGGCCGTGGAGAAACTCGATGTATTTCTTCAGGTTCGGTTCATTTTGCTCCAAAATGCGGCGATCTCCGTATTGCTCCCACATGTAATAACATAGCGAGATATAGGCCGTCTCCCAGCCCAGGTCCCCGGGCAAATCGCCGTATTTGCGGGGGACTGTGGACGGCAATGCCCCGTCCGCCCTCTGCGCGTCAGCGATGTCGCGGATGAAGTTGGTGTAGAACGCCGCCATATCGAAGTTCATCATGGCTTCTTCCGCGGTCGCCTGCGCGTCACCCATCCACCCCTGGCGCTCATTGCGTTGGTCGCAATCGGTCGGAACGCTGAAGAGGTTGGTGACCTGCGACCAGCGAATCAGCTTCTGGATGTCGTTGAGGATTTGCTTGGAAGCGATAAAGCTTCCCACCGTGTTCACGGCCGTGTGGACCACGCGCCCGCGCACCGAATCCAGACTGGGCGTTCCGGGGAACCCCGTCACCTCGACATAACGGAACCCGTGGTAAGTGAACCGCGCCTCGTAGGTCTCCACCCCGTTGCCACTCAGGAAATAAATATCGCGGGATTTGGCCGAACCGAGCGTGTCCCGATTAATCATGCCGTTTGCATCGAGTTCCTCGGCGTAGCGCAGGGTGACCTTGGTCCCTGCCGCCCCATGCACTCGCAAGCGGGCCCAGCCACTCATGTTCTGTCCCATGTCGAAAATGTATACGCCCGGATGAGGGCTGGTGAGCCGCACGGGGACGATGGTGTCGACAACCCGAATCGGCGGCATCATCTGCGAGGAGCGAATGCCGGCGGAGCCCTCGACCGCTTGGGCCGCGCCCCATCCGGAATCATCAAACCCCGGCTTGTCCCACCCCGCCGTTTCGCGGCGTGCGTCGTAAACTTCGCCGTCATAAACGCCATCGCCGATGACCGGCCCAAGAATCGTTTTCCAGGAACCATCACTCACCACGCTCGCCTGCCCGCCGCCTTCCAGTGCCACATTCATCTGCAGGAGAAAAGCGGGTGATTGGTAATAGGCGGGGAGGTCCGCAACCTGGAGTGCCCAACCGCCACCAATCATGACGGCAACTGCGTTCGGCCCGGGCTGGAGAGCTGAAGAGATGTCGTAAGTCGAATAGAGGACCCGCTTGGGATAGGTCGTCCATGCCGGGTCCAACACGTTCGGGCCGATCCTCCTTCCGTTCACTCTTAATTCGTAATAACCCAGGGCGGTAATATAGGCGCGGGCGCCCATTACCTTACCAGTCAACGTAAATTCCTTGCGAAATTCATTGCCGTTGGCGCTCCCACCGCCGATCCAAGATCCCTTCCACTCTTCTCGAGACAACAGTCCCATCCCAAACTGCGCCGGCCGGCTATACTCACTATTTCTCCCTTCCTTGTCCCAGTAGCGGACCTTCCAGTAGTAGGTCCGGCCACTCTCGAGCGCCTTGCCAGCGTAGACCACCTGGGTAAAATCTTCGGATGGCACCTTGCCGCTGTCCCATTGATCGCCATGATCGTGCGCCAGCGCATCGGACTGAGTAGCAACCAAAACCTGATATGCCCCCTGCTTCTCGTCGCGCTGCGAGTGGGCGAGCACCCAGGAAAAGCGGGGCTGTGGCACGTCAACCCCCAAAGGGTCAGTTAAATATTCGCAACGCAAGTTCGAAGGCGCCCCGGGTCCGCCGGCCATCTGGCCAGAAGAAGACACAAGGCTGCACCAAACCGACAGGGTCACAACCACGACAAACCTTGGGAGAGATTTGATCATCTTGAACATCGAAGCTTCCTCCAAATGCGTAGACAGAAAGTTAGGATGACCTCGGGACAAAACCTCGAATGGGACCAATGTTGTTGCATTCAAACCGGAATCTCCTTGTTCATTTTCCGGGCGGTAACATACACCCGACTGCCTCGGAATGCAATCGCGCTAACCACGCTACCTCCGCGCGCCGCGGAAATGAGCTGTGCCGGAAAGCTTGCCTTTTTTTGGGAGAAACGAATAGACTCACGGATACAAGGGTTACCGATGCGCTTAACAATTCGCTTGCTCATTTTCTTGATCCTCATGGCGGGGACGGCCAAGCCGGCGGCGGTCTCCGGCGTTTCGCTGGACGGGGATTGGCATTTCCTCGCCGATCCGACCGGCACGCTCGACGTGCAGAAGCTCGGCTCCGCACCCGACGTGCGTCCCACGCGGATTCCCTCTTCCTGGCAATCGCAGTTCGCCGACCTGCGCGATTACGCCGGCGTGGCGTGGTACTGGCGCACGATCACCGTGGAGCCACCCGCGGCCGACCAAGTGGCCCTTCTGCGTTTTGGCGCTGTCGATTACGCCGCGGACGTTTACGTCAACGGCCAGAAGGCCGGTTCGCACGAAGGTGGATATCTGCCCTTTGAAATCGACGTCACTTCCCTGCTCCACGCGGGCGATAACCAGGTGGCCGTGCGCGTCGCCGACCCCGGGGCCAAACCCCACGAGGTCGTCGAGGGCATCAGTTATGCGGAAATCCCGCATGGCAAGCAGAATTGGTATGTCCAGACGAGCGGCCTCTGGCAAAGCGTGGAACTCGACTATCGCCCGCGCTTGCGCCTGGGCACCGTTCACATTTCCGCGGCCCCGGACGGCCCCTTTGTGATCACCGTTCCCGTGATCTGGGCAAGCCCGGCCAGCACCGTGAACGTCACGGCCGAGGTCCTGGACCCCAGCGGCAAGAGCGTGTGGAAGGGCGCGCACGATGTGGCTGCTGGGGAGGCGAGGGCCAAGCTCAGCGGCCTCGTCCACGATCCGCTACTGTGGAGCACTTCGACCCCGAATCTTTACGAGTTGCGCGTCTCGCTCAGTTCCGGAGACTCCGCCCGCTGCCGCTTCGGCTTCCGCAGTTTCGGCACCCACGACGGCAAATTCTATTTGAATGGCAAGCCGATTTACCTGCGCGGGGCGCTGGAGCAGGATTTCTTCCCGGATACGATTTATACGCCGCCTTCGCTCGATGATCTCCGCGACGAAATGCACAAGGCGAAGGCGTTGGGCCTGAATCTGCTGCGCTGCCACATCAAAGTGCCGGACCCCCGCTACCTGGAAGCCGCGGATGAAACCGGCGTCCTGATCTGGTATGAGATTCCCAATTGGGATAAGCTCACCGCCAACTCCCAACGCCGCGCCCTGGAAACCCTGCACGGCATGGTGGAGCGCGACGCCAACCATCCCTCCATCGTGATTATGAGCATCATTAACGAAAGCTGGGGCGCGAACCTGAAGGAACCGGCCGACCGCGCCTGGTTGAAGGCTGCCTACCAGCAAGCCAAGGCTTTTGTCCCCTGGCTGGTGGTGGATAACAGCGCGTGCTGCGATAACTTTCACATCACGACTGACATCGCGGACTTCCACCAGTACGCCGCGATTCCCGATTACGCTTCTAATTTCGATCGCCTGGTGGATGACCAGGCGCAGCGCCCCGGCTGGCTCTTCAGCCCTTACGGCGATGCGGCTACCAAAGGCGACGAACCCCTGATGCTCTCAGAATTCGGCAACTGGGGATTGCCGCAGGTCCCGGAGGAAAAGCCGTGGTGGTTTAACCGCGGAATGGGCGGGGCAGAGATCACCCAGCCCGAGGGCTTGGAGCAACGCTTTGCCGATTATCAATACAATTCCCTCTTCCCCGACCTCAAGGCCTTGAGTGACGCCACCCAGTGGCACGAATACGAAGCACTGAAGTATGAGATCGGGGACCTGCGCGCGCACCCAGAGATTCAGGGTTATGTCATTACGGAATTTACGGATGTGAACTGGGAGGCGAATGGCCTGCTCGACATGTGGCGCCACCCCAAGGCGTTTGGCGAGGCGCTCAACCGCCAGCAACAGGACGACCTCCTGGTGCTTCGCGGCGACAAACGCAATTACAAAACGGACGAACCGGTCGAGGCTGAGGTTTACCTTTCGCACTATGGCCCCGGGGACCTGGCGGGAGCGAAAGTGGAATGGCAAGTGGAAGGAACGTCCCTGGCCGGCAGTCTGCCGTCGGCTGCCCTGCCCTCCGCGAGCGCGGCCAAGGTGGGGACGATCCGATTCCCGGCCCCCGCCGGGCCTGCGCCCGTCAAACGGGTTTTAAAAACTCGACTTATTGCTTCAGATAAAACCGTATCGGAGAATTCCCTCGATTATTATTTCTACCCCACGAAACCGCTCGATTTGCCACCACCCGTCTCCTTCTACGATCCGGCGCCGGAACGCCTGCGGCGGCTGGTCAAAGACATGCGCGAGCGCAATTACCTGGCTCCCACCGGCTCGGAAGCCTTCCCGGTGCTGATCACCTCCACCCTGGATGAGACCGTGAAGAACAAACTGCGCGCCGGGGCGCGCGTGATCCTGATCGCGAGCGACCCCCTGACCCTGGCGCCAGGGGTTGCGGTGGCGCCGCGCTCCGAAGATGACCTCAGCGGCAATTGGATTTCCGATTTCCTCTGGCTACGCAAAGGACGGGCGCCCTTTTCCGGCATTGATTTTGATACGCTGGGCGGGTTTGAAACCCAAGCCGTCACCCCGGCAACCGTCATCAAGGGCATTCCCCCGCAGAATTTCAACGACGTTCTGGCAGGAATGTTCTACGGTTGGATTCACGACAACGTGGGAGTTCTGCTGCAAGCGAGAGCCGGCAAGGGCAAGCTGCTGATCTGCACGTTTTCGCTTGCCACCACCTATAATTCTGACCCCTATGCGACGTACCTTCTCGACGCGCTCGTGAGATACGCCATCTCGGATTTCGAGCCGCGTTTCGAATTGCCGATGTGAGTGGGAAGGAGTCAGAAGTCAGGAGTCAGGAGTCAGAATAGAACCACCTATGCTCCGCATTCTGACTCCTGTCTCCTGACTCCTGTCTCCTGACTGCTTCACTTATCCGCCCGCAACATTTCTAGCCGCCGCAGGGCTTCATCGAGCGTGGCGTTGTTTCCGAAACATCCGCGGATCGTAACTGAGCGGTTCCGTCGCGCGCACGACAATCTTCTTGTACTCGGGATGGGCAGGATTGATCAGGCAGTTATTCTCGCTGGGAGCGAGAACCGACGGCACCCTCAGTAAACAATCTTTCCCTCGTCGCGCGAATTCATCACCAAACCGGGCAAGTTCCGGTGGGGCTACGGAGTCGCGCCAGTTGGGAGGCAGGCGGTCGATTTCAACCCGTGCCCTGGTCAAATCGCCGGGGACCTCCGCAACCGCCAGGACCAAATCGTCGGGCGAATCGTCTTGATCAAGGTGCACGAAATATTCCAGCATCGCGAGGGATTGGTGCTCGGAGGTGTAACACAATCGGGTTCCGGGGCTCGACCAGCGGCCGCCATAGCGGTAGGCGCCCTCGCCGTCAAAAGCCGTCCGCGCATAAGCCTTGCGCAACACCCGATAGACCCGGCTCAACTGATTCCGCCATAGGCGATGCGACCCAGGAGGTTTTCCACTTGGCGCGCTCCCGGTTCTGTGTCAATCGCCGCGACCGGAGCAAGGCCACCCAGGGCGCGGTTAGGACGCTTCAGCCAGCGCCGGGCGCGCTCGGCATCACCCAGGTACTCGCTGGCGATGGCCATGATGCGGGCCAGCCGGTATAGCCGGTCGGATTCAAAACGTGCCAGCCTTCCACTGCGGCGGCGGCGTTGCAAACTTCGCGGAGAAAGATCGAGCGCGCCAGCCACCTCTTTCAGCGTCAACCCCGAGGCGCGCATCAAATTCTCGACGACCGCGGGAGGAAAGCCTTCCCGGATCGCTTCGCGCAGATCGCCCTCACTCGAGAGGGCGCGCCCCAGCGTCTGCTTGCCCCCTAATTCGGATACCACGGCCCGCAGCTCGTTTACCATAATGTCGTCTAGAATAGCGACAAATGGCGCGCCTTGTCAACCCAGCGTTACGCCCGCAATTTGCCCAATCGCCGCAGGGCTTCATCGAGTGTGGCGTTCTTTTTGCAGTAGGCGAAACGCACCTGCTGGGCTCCCGAAGCAGGATCACGGTAGAAGCTGCTGCCGGGGACGACACCCACGCCGATTTCACTCACCAGGTAACGGGCAAATTCCACATCATTGGGAAAGCCGAAAGCGGAGATATCGGCCATGATGTAATAGGCCCCGTGCGGCCGGAAGCAACGGAAACCGGCTTGTTCCAGCCCCGCCAGCATGCGGTCGCGCCGCGCCTGGTAGCCCTCGCAAAGCTGCTGGTAATAGGTCTCGGGGAGACGCAAGGCGGTGGCGCCCGCTTGTTGCAAAGGCGCCGCGGCTCCCACGGTGAGAAAGTCGTGCATTTTGCGAATGGCATTGGTGACTTCCGGGGGTGCTATCGCGTAACCCACGCGCCAGCCGGTAACGCTGTAGGTTTTTGACATGGCGTTGATGGTGATGGTGCGCTCACGCATGCCGGGAAGAGTGGCCAGCGAGATGTGCCGAAAGCCGTCATAGACCAGATATTGATAAATCTCATCCGTGATGGCGTAGGCATTCGTACGCTTGCATTGTTCGGCAATCAGCTCCAATTCCGCGCGCGTAAAGACTTTCCCCGTGGGATTGTTGGGGGTGTTCAGAATCACGGCGCGGGTGCGATCGGTGAAGGCGGCGGCGAGGTCCTGTGGATCAAAGGTCCAATCCGGGGGATGAAGCCGCACATGGCGGGTGGCCGCGCCGCAAATGATGGCATCCGGACGATAGTTCTCGTAGAAGGGCTCGAAGACCACAACCTCGTCGCCCGGATCGATAATCGCCAGGAGGGAGGCGATCATGGTTTCGGTAGCTCCACAGCAGACCGTCATCTCGCGCTCGGGGTCGACCTCCAGGCCCGTCTCGTGATGAATGCGCTCGGCGACGGCACGCCGGAACTCTCGCGCTCCCCAGGTAATTTCATATTGGTTAATATCTGCGCGGATGGCTTGCACTGCGGCCTCCTTCACCTCTTCCGGCGCGGGAAAATCCGGGAACCCCTGGGCGAGGTTCACCGCGTTGTGCTCAAGAGCCAAGCGCGTCATTTCGCGGATCACCGACTCGGTGAACTTCTGGGCCTTCTGGGAAATCGGCGACCGGCGTGCCAGGTTTGCGGTAAAGCCGATTACGTTTTCACTCATGCCATCACCTCAGTCCAGATTTCTCGCCACGGGATTGGAAGAAGTGTAGCGCGGACCTGTTTTGTAGGTCCGCGGCTTGATTCCTTTGGGCAAGGAAGAGCCGCGGACCTACAAAACAGGTCCGCGCTACACCGGCCCCTCAGTGAGCTGGAGCACGCCGCGACGGTAGATCGGCCGGCGAATTGTCGACGCGCGTGACGCCCACGGCGCGCGGCGGCGCAGAAGCTTGCGCCTGGGGGCACACCGCAAAGTGCGGAGAACCGCTCAAAAGCTGGCGGTAGATCTCCGCATCGCGCGATACCAGCTCCACGTAAGTCCGCGTGGCCGGAATGGGAATGCTCTCCAGGAACATCCCCGGATCGCGGAAGGTATACTTTGTAACCCAATCTTTGACACGGAAATCGCCCGCGTGGTAAGCGGCCATGGCAAGTTCCGGGCGGCCGTTAAAGTCTTTCATCAGACCAGCGAGATAGGCACACCCGGTCCGCACATTGTACGTGGGATCGTCAAGCCGCCGGGCAGCGCTGCGCGTGCGCGAACGGCGGCTGCTGTGGGCCGCGGTTTCCGGTAGAATCTGCATCAGGCCACGGGCATTGGCAACGGACAGGGCGCGCGCATTGAACGCCGATTCCTGCCGTACCAGCCCCATCACCAGATAAGGATCAAGCTTGTTCAGGCGGGCCTGGCGCTCGATGAGTTTCCAGTACGCCTGCGGATAGAGAAAACCCCAAACTTCCTTCGGCAGGCCGGAGAATTCCATCTGCGCATAGGCCGGCGCGATTTTCAGAGCGCTGAGCAGCGCGCCCGCCGGGTTGTTCTGCAAGGCGGAAACTCCGGCAAGCAACAGGCGCAGTTCGGCGGGCGGATTGTCCCCGGCGAGGGCCGCTTTGAGAAAGTCCTCCTCCAGACTTTTCAAATCCAACGCCTGAAGGATCAGCGCCGGCCGGGCGGCGTCGCTGGGAGCGGTAGTGAAGCACGCTAGCCCTTGCGGAATCACCGGCGGCGCCAGCACCGGGATGAGAGCGGCAGCAAGCGGAGCGGCGGCGGAATCATTCGGGCCCGCAAGGCTTCCCTGCTCCCCGCGAATTGCCGCCAGCCGCGCAGCGGCCTGTGGCGCATAATAGGTGTGCACGAACCGCATGGCGAGCAACGCGTAGAGCGCTCTCGCCTCAACGAGCGAACCTTTCTCCTCCTGGATACGTCCCAACCAATAGAGCGCTGCGGGAGCGCGGGGGGAATCCGGAAACCCCATCAGGAACCGGTTGATCACGTCGGAGGTATTGGGTTCGCCCAAGAGATAATCGCACCACGCCAGGCGCCAACCATCCTCGCGCAGATGGTCGCTTTGCGGGAACAATTCATAAAGGCGGCGATAGTCGCGCGCTGCTTCCTGCCAATTGAGCTGCCGGTAATTGTATATTCCCGCTGCCGATAGCGCGTCGGCGTAAGCGGGAGAATTCGCATAGGCCGTCTCAAGCTGCGCCAGGTCTTGGGTAATCCCCAGCGCATCCGCCTGCTGCGCGTGCACCTGGACGAGCAGCGCCAGCCGCTGGGCTTCCAGATCGGGCGAGGGGGGGTGGGTGAACAACACCTGCAAGGCATCGGCGCTCCGGCGCAACCGCAAGAGGCACCGCGCCTGCCCCAACTGCGAACGGGGGACCATGGGGCTGGTGGGCTCATCTTCGAGCAACTTGCCATACTCTTTCAGGGCTTCGTCATAGCGCCCGGCCTTGAAGAGCGCATCCCCACGCGCCATCTTAATATTGTCATTCGGGACCGGATAATCAGCACCTAACTGGGCGCGCAGGGCCTGAAGCGCGTCGGCGGCAGCTTTGGCCTGTGTGGAGACCGGGAAGTTGTAATACACCTCCTGGAATGCGGTGGCGGCTTGTACCGGTTGATGCGCCTGCAAGCAAGCCTGCCCGAGCAGAAGGGCGAGCGCCGGCTGTTTGGGTGTTTCCGGTTCGGCCGAAAGGGCATCGATGGCCTGCTGCGCCTCCTGGGCGCCCAGCCAAGCGCTGGCGCGCGATGCGAGCGCTTTATAGCGCAAGTGGCTGCGGGGAAAGCGCGCGGCGAAATCCTGAAGCATCGCGGCGGCGTCCTGCGGCCGACTGGATTGGCTAAGCGCCGAGGCTTGATAAAAGACCGCGTAATCCGCCAGCGAAAATCCGCTCTGCGCGGCCTGGGCCAAATCCTGGGCAGCCTCGGAATAGTGCTGGCCTTCGAATTCCTGATATCCGGCCAGGAAGTACGCCCAACCCCTCCACTCGGGGTCCGTCCGCGATTGCGCATAGTTGCGCAAGCGCGGCCAGGTCTCGCCACGCGTGGCGCTCGCCGCGAGGTCGCGAAGACGCGCGGGAAGCACATCCGCAGCGCGAGCAGACCCCGGCATCGCCGCCAAGCCGGCCCACAGGCAGAGGGTTCGAGCTAACGGTTTACGGAGGAAGTTCACGCGGAAGGCCCTGGATATTCCGGTCCCAGAACCGTAGAATCGTTCGCCGCCAGGGTTTTCACCAGCTCTTCATAAAAGTAATCAACCTGCTTACTCAGGGCCTTGCCAAAGCGCTTTTCATAGGTTTGGCGGCTGCGGTCGATGTCCGATTTGAGCCGCTTATATAAGTCCCGGTTCCTGCGCCCGTCGGCCACTTTGGTTTTGTTGTAAAGCTCGATTTCCGAAACCAGGAGTTTGGCGAATCGCTTCGCATCCTTATGCACCTTCTGCTCGGCTTCGCTGAGCTGCGAGGGGTCGAAACCGGCCGGAGCCGGCGGAGGAGGCGGCGGTGCGCTCTCTGCCACAGTCACCGGAGGTGGGACCTCGATGGGCGGCGGTGGAGAAACTAACTCCGCGGGCTGCTCTACCACGGGTGGAGCGGGTGCACTCTCCACCACCGGGGCAACGGACTGCGGAGGTTCGACGGTCACTTCCGCAGTCGCCGCGAGTGGTTCCGGCGCAGGTGCGGGTGGTTCCGGCTTAGGTACGGCTGGTTCCACGACCCCGACTTCCGCGCGCGCCTCAGCAACCGTCTCTTGGACAACAGGCTTGTCCACCGCAGGTTCCTCGGCGTGAGGTTCCGCAGGCGCGGGTTCTCGAGCGGCAACTTCCACATGGGCTTCTTCGGCGGGCGCTACGGCCTCGGCAACTTCTTTCTCCACTTCGTCGGTCGAAAAGCCGCCGCTCAGCGCAATCAGGCGATCGATCTGCGCGCCGGCAAATTCGGCGAGAATCTTCAGAGCATTGACAGGGAGCGGCTGGCCTCCTTCGCCAGGATCGGCATAGAAGATCGCCGCAACCGTGCCGGCGGAACGAATCGGCAGCAGCAGGACAGGCGCATGGGGAGGGGGCTTGAGCTTGTCCAAGACGTTGCGGTTTTTCTTGAGCGTGTCGGCGCCGGCGTCCACGGGTCCGGCGGTTTCGCAAACCTGCCGGAAGGGATTATTCTGATTGAGCGGGATGATCAGAGCGCGCAAGACCTTCTCCGAAAGCGCGGGCCCGAAACCGTGAGCTGACGCGCCCCAAGCCGCTTTGCCCCGCACGTCGAAGATCGCGGCGCGCACGCCCCACTGCGAGGCCTCCTCCGTGAGGACCTCGAACACCTGTTCGGGAATCGTGCAGGTCATCAAGCCACGGACTGCGCCCAAAACATTTTCGAGCGCCCTCTCCGGGGCAACCTGCGCCTCGGCGGCCGCCGCGGCGGCAAGCTCGGCCGCGCGCGAAATCTCATCCCATTGACGGGCAGCTTCCTGCTCGATTCGTTCGTGAAGCTGCTGCAATTCCGTCAACTCCAGACTGAGTTTCCGGATTTGTTCGGCCTGCGCGCGCAGCTCCGGCGCCAAGCGCTGGCGGGCCTCCCGAATCGAATCTGCAAACGAATTAGGTTGATTTTCAGCCAAGGGAGACACCTCAGGGGGATAAGCTACCCGCCCATTATGAATCAAGCCGCGGCACAGGCGCAACGGCAATGTCAAAGTTCGGGGTTCGGGATACGGGACACGGGGTTCGGGGGCGGGGCAGGGGGATAGGTTTGCCGGGCGGGAAGGCCAAACTCGCGGAGGATGTCTTCATGCGAAATGCCTTGGCCGCAGTGGTAAAAGACCCAATGACTCTACCCGCCCGCCTGTTCAGTTGTGAAGGCTGGGCGTTTCACCGGCATTTGCGGATTGACCGTAATCGGCTTGGGCGGCCTGGGTATTAATTTGAGTTTCAGCGCCTGGGCAAGCAGGCGAAGGATGGGACCGCGGTTCTGAAAAAGGACCTGCAACCAGTCCCCGCGTTTCATCTGCGGAAAATAAATTCCCCGGAAGGCCAGACGGCTGAGCAGATGCAGCAGCCGGTCGGGAAAAGACTTCAATCCCAACCATCCCATGGAGGAGGCGATGGTTTGGGGACTGTAAGACGACGCCCAGGCCTGCCGAACCTCGGCCTCCGCTTGCTCGGTGGTGATCCCCAGAGGTGTGAAGCTCATGGTGAAAGGCTTAAACTCCAGCCAGTGTTTCGGCCGGGTGAGCCGCCCCGCCGCTGCCAACCGGTCATACAGCGGAGTGGCCGGGTAGGGCGTCAGCAAACCGAATACCGGAAGCCCAGGAGGCCAGGAGCGAATCACCTCCAGAGTGCGAGCCGCGACACCCGTGCGGTCGCCATCCATCCCGAAGATGAATGAGGTGATAGCGTAAACATCGTGGCGGGCGAGTCGTTCCAGAACCGCCTGATACTCGTCCGGCTTGTTGAATCCTTTGCTGACACTCTTGAGGTTCACCGGGTCAATGGACTCGAGGCCCATGAAGATCCACTTGCCACCGCTCTGCGCGATCAGGGAAACCAATTCCTCGTCGCGCAGCAAGTTCATGCTGATTTGCGCTACCCAGGGCACCTGGGCGCCGCGGGCGATGATCTCGCGCAATAAGGATTTGGTGCGCCGGGGATTGATCGCGAAGTTGTCATCGATGAAGAAGACCGCGACCTTTCCTTCCTGGCGCTTCGCCAAGGCCTTGAGCATCAGCAGTTCATCGACGACGCTTTCATTCGACCGGAACCGGATGGAGTCGCCGAAGAAACCCGTCACCGTGCAGAACTCGCACCCGTAGGGGCAGCCCCGCCCGGACTCAATCGGAATCAGGTGGAAGCTCTGCCACGTCATGCCGACCAGTGACAGCAGTCGCCGCGCCATCTTGGGAAAGTGCTGGATCAGGTTGAACTGGTCAAGGTCCATGCGGTCCCAGGGGATCACGGGGTAGTCATTCAGGGAAGGCTTGACCTCTTTGCCCTCCGTATTCAGCGGGGCATAGATTTCCTTCAGCGCGCCGCGCTCAGCATCAGCAACGATGAGCGGCCAAGTCTGGTCAGCCTCCCCCAGAGCCACCGCGTCGGCGTGGCGAGGCTCGCCGCCACGCCCCAGCGGTTCGTCGGGCACCTCGGTGACATGCGGGCCTCCCATGACCACCGGAACACCCGCCGCCCGCACGGCGTCCGCCATCTGGTAAGCCTTCCGGATCATGCGCGTCATGGCGCCAATCCCCACCAGGCCGATCTGATTCTGCCGGATGTATTCGACCAGCTCCTGACGGGTCATACGCCGCGCGTTGCCGTCGATGAGAAACACCTTGTGACCCGGAGGGGTGAGCGATTTCAGGAGAAACATCCAAAGGTGGGGCATGAAATTGTTGGTGATCTCATTATCTGGATTGTAGAGAAGAATATTCATTTGCCATGCGCCTCGTTGCGCGGAGTTGCGTGGGGGCCGATTTCAGGAACAGGAAACAGTTGAGTCCGTACGGCCTGGACGTAGCATTCGGCCCGGCAATTTCGGCGCTCGAAGGCTCGATTTCGGAATGCGGCGATTTCCCACTGTCCTGCCCACGGGCAGCCTAACGCCCGCAGAAACGGAAATCTGGTCAATATTGCTCACATTTCAGATAGTGAAGGGGAGTCAATTCGGGCCTTGGTTGGCCCAAGACATTTGCGCCGGGGGGGCACTCTAGTCGTGGAGGACGATGTTGAAAAGTGAACTGTGGACCAGTAAGCCGCCGTTGTAGCCGTTGTAATCGACGAATCCGAGCTTGCGGAATTTGTTCATGAAGTGGCTGACTCGTGACCGGGTTGTTCCGATCATTCCCGCCAGTATTTCTTGACTGATTTTCGGGACCACAGGTTCCTGTTTGCCGTCCTTGCCAAAATGCGCAAGCATAAGCAGGACCCGAGCCAAGCGCTTCTCGCTGGAATTGAACAGTTGATCGACCAGGTCCTCTTCAAATCGAACATTGCGGGAAAGCAGGTAGGCCGTGAAGAGCGCCGAGAATTTTGGGTCGGCGTGGAGCAGCCGGATCATGCCCTTTTTCTGGAAACGAAGGATGGTTGCGTCTTCGGCCGCCGTGGCTGTCGACATGCGTAAGTGCTGCCCGGCCAGGCAGCCTTCACCAAAAAACTCATCAGCACCGACAAACCCTACCACCGCTTCCTTCCCATGTTCGGAAACCACGGTCAACTTCACGCGGCCTTTCTGAACGTAAAACACCGCGTCCGCCGCATCGCCTTGCGAAAAAATCGCTTGCTTACGCCGGTAGGTCGCGACACTCCTCCCCTCGCTGACTCTCGCCACGAAAGCCTTGGGGTCGAAGGTCGGAATGCGACTACTTAGTTTGGGTGACATTCTCAAATCACCTTAATTGTACTAGTAGTACACCCCGTTGCTCGAGGGTGTCAATGAGTTTTTCGCCCCACGGCTGAGGAAGCGTAGCGCGGCGGCGTGGGAATCCTCCAGGCACGCCCCTTTTGCGATAAACTCAGAAACGTGGGTGCAAGCCGGTTTGCAGGCACGCCAAAGGAAAAAACCTTTGAAGAAAATAATTGCGGAGCCGTCGCCAGCATGAACCGAACGGAGCAGCTTGAAGTCGTGAGCCGACGGCCGGCGGTGTCGGCCCTGATTATCGGGGGTGGAATCAATGGCGTCGGGCTACTTCGCGAATTGGCTCTGCAAGGGGTGGATGCACTGCTGGTGGAAAAATCTGATTTCTGTTCCGGGACCAGTTCTGCCTCTACCCGCGTCATTCACGGAGGGCTCCGTTACCTCGAGAACCGGGAATTCCGCCTGGTCAAAGAATCCCTGCGGGAGCGGAATCGCCTGCTGAAGAACGCTCCGCATTACGTGCGGCCTCTTCCCACCACCATTCCTATATTCAATTGGACCGCCGGGCTACTTCCCGCCTTGGGTAAGTTTCTCGGCTTCAAAGTGTCACCCCATGACCGGGGGGCCTTGCCATTCAAAATTGGATTGTCCCTGTACGACCGCTTTGCCGGTCGGCAGAATCCACTCCCGCGTCACAGCTTCAGCTCGCGCCGGGCAGCTCTGGCATTGCGGCCGCAACTCGACAAGGGGGTTGTCTGCACGGCAACCTATTACGACGCGTACATCAGCTATCCCGAACGGCTCACCTTGGAGCTTGTCCTGGACGCGGAGCAACAGTGCCGGGACGTTCACGCGCTGAACTATGTTCGTGCCATTGGAACTGACGGCGAGCTAGTGGTTCTCGAAGATGAACTTTCTGGTCAGTCGTTTGAAATCAAACCCCAAGTTGTAATCAATGCGAGCGGAGCTTGGATCGATTTCACCAATCGAGCATTACAGCGCGTGACGCAATATATTGGCGGCACCAAAGGATCGCACCTGGTCATTGACCACCCGGAGCTCCTGCTTGCGACGCAAGGCCAAATGCTCTATTTCGATAATGCCGACGGACGGATCTGCATCTTCTACCCCGTCTACGGGAAGGTCATCGCCGGCTCCACGGACATCCCCGTGTCTAATCCCGAGACGGCGATGTGTGACGAGGATGAGGTTGACTACATTCTGGAATCCATCCGGAAAGTTTTTCCTGCCATCCGATTGGACCGCTCCCACATTGTCTATAGGTTCTGCGGAGTACGCCCGCTGCCGCGCAGCAACTCTTCCACACCGGGAGAGATTAGTCGGGACCATATTTGCGCACTTCTCCCGGCGGGAAATGGAATCACCTTCCCGGTTTATTCCCTGATCGGAGGGAAGTGGACTACTTTCCGCGCGTTTAGTGAACAGGTCGCGGACGAGATTCTCAAGGAGTTGGGCAGGCCGCGGATCGAGAGTTCAGCGGACTTCCCCATTGGTGGCGGGAGGAATTTCCCACTCAGCGCGCGAGACAAGAAGGAATGGCTGGCTTCCCTCAACAAAACCTATGGGCTGCCGATGAAGCGCTTGGAGATATTGCTGGATCGTTACGGGAGTCGCGCGAGGGATGTTGCCGAATTCATAAGTATGGAGCCTGACGAGCCCCTCCGGTCGCTACCCGCATACAGCCGGCGAGAAATTCTGTTCATGGCCGAGCGCGAGAAGATCGTCCACCTGGATGACCTGATCTCGCGCAGGACCATCATGGCGCTGTTGGGTCAATTGAGTTTTGGACTGCTGGTGGAATTGGCGGGTGTATTGGCGCCGGCGCTGGAATGGTCGGAGCAGAGAACGCAAGAGGAAATCGAAGGCACGGTGCGGCTGATGGAAAAGTCCCACGGAGTGATGCTTGCAACCAGGCCGTGACAAGCTACTCGCCACCACATTCCCATCGGGCGTGGATGCGAAGCTTTGGAGTGCGGCAGCTTGCTGCCGCTTTCCTCCCCGCGAGCTTGCTCGCGGGGATTTCAATCGAGAGCACAATTCCCCGCCAGTTTGCGGGCGGGCGCCAGCGCGGCAGCCAGCAAGCTGGCTTGGGCCAAAGCGGCAGCAAGCTGCCGCACTCCAAAGCTTCGCACGCCTGCCCGAGCGGCTTTTCCTTGCCCATAGGGAAACGACCTGCGGACCTACAAAACAGGTCCGCGCTACACCTGCTTGCTTATCCCATCAACTGGCCGCCACTCACATTAAGCACCGCACCGGTAATATAGCTGGCGTCATCCGAGGCCAGGAACGCTATGGGCCCAGCCACCTCTTCCGGCCGGCCGAAACGCTGGAGGGGAGTTTGGCGAATCCATTCCTCCTCGCGCCCTGCCATGCCGTCCAACAGCATGTCGGTGAGGATTCGCCCCGGCGCTATCACATTTACCGTGATCCCCCACGCGCCCAGTTCCTTCGCCAGGGAAAATGTAAGTCCCAGCAGCCCCGACTTTGCCGCGGCGTAGTGGGCATGATTACTCGATCCCGTATAGGCTGCCTGCGAGGAAAGACTGATGATTCGACCCCAACGGCGCTCCTTCATGGCGGGAATGCACTCACGCGCATAACGAAAAGCTGACCCCAGGTTGACCGCAAGAGAGTGTTCCCACTCTTCATCTTTCATATCGGCGACCTGCCCACTGCCCATCTCTCCGAGGTTGTTCACTAGAATGTCAACGCTGCCAAGCCCGGAGGCGGCTTCCTCGACGGATCGCTTGATCGCGCCGGGGTGGAGCACATCGGCTTGGATGGCCAGAGCGCGCTCACCGCCGGCTTGAATCCGCTGAACCACCTCCGCCGCCTGTTCGAGGCGACTTCGGCATAACACCGCGACGGCGGCGCCCCGCATTGCCAAGGCCAGGCAGGTGGCGCGCCCAATGCCCCGCGATCCTCCCGTCACCAGAGCTACGCGGCCCGCAAGGTTTTTGACCATGGAATGAACCTCAGCATTCATGTGCTACAGCCCCAAAGCAGACAACTCATCGAAATCGGTTCTCAGGTGCTCGTAAAGACTGCGATATAACCTATAAACGTCCTGGTACCTCAAATGATTTTCCCGGTTCGGTTCATATCGCGTTTCGAGCCGAACCATGTCGCGTAAGGCGCCGCCGAAATCAGGATAAAGGCCCAAACCCAAGCCGGCCAGGACCGCGTCGCCAAATGCGGCTCCGACAGGCGCCCGGGGCAACTGAACAGGCATGCCGAGGACGTCAGCCTTGATTTGATTCCACAGGGAACTGCGCGTACCGCCTCCCACCGAGCGCATTTCACTTACCTGAATTCCTGCTCGCCTGGCCACCTCCACGTTATGCCCCAAGGCAAACACCGTGCCCTCCAGGATCGCCCTGATCAGCGCGGCTTTGGGTGTGGCGAGGGAGAGTCCGAAAAACACACCTTTGGCCTGAGTATGCCAAAGGGGCGAGCGCTCTCCCGCCATGTAAGGCAGGAAAATCACGCCGCCGCTCCCCGCGGGAACCGGGGCCGCTTGCTCGGTGAGGAGATCAAAAGGATCCGCGTTCCGCTCCGCGCCCCTGCGAACTTCCGCCTCTCCCAGCTCATCGCGAAACCAACGCAAGCTGGCGCCGGTCGCGACCATGGCTCCCAAAAGCAGGTGGACTTCCGGGATGGCGTGCCGCATGGCGATGAAGGCTGGCTCCGTGAGACCTTCGCGGTTGGGCATGATCAGGACGGTGGACGTCCCCGTCATTTCCGCGGCCACGCCCGGCTCCGCCGCTCCCACTTCCAGCGCCGCCGCCGCGCTGTCCACGGTACCCACCATGACCGGGGTTCCGGGCCTCAGTCCCGTGGCCTCGGCTGCCGCGGGGGTAAGCACTCCACAAGGTTGATGGCCGGTTTTTACCTCGGGGAATTGCTTCGGCTCAATGCCGCAAAGCTCGCAAATCGGCTTGTACCATTCTTCGGTTGAAGAATCACGGAGCTGCAACAGCGAAGCGTGTGCGGAGTCAAGACTAAACTCCCCTGTCAGGCGATAGTTGATGTAACCATTGACTTGAACAAACTTGAAAGTTTGCTCCAAGAGTTGGGGCTCATGCTTCTTGAACCAAAGCAACTTCGGCGCAACGTAGAAGGCGTCCGGACGGTTGCCGGTGACCCGGTAAATCGTTCCTTCCCCGAGGATCTCATCCAGTTGTTTCACTTCCGCTTCCGCCCGCCGGTCCATCCAGATCATGGCGGGTCGCAGGGGAGCACCCGTGCGGCTGAGGGGGAGCAGTGTGGGAGCCTGTGAGCTGACGGCCAAGCCGAGCACCCTGTCCCGAGCGTCAGGGATAACGCCGAGCGCCTGTCGCGTCGCCAAACCGACGGCCTGCCACCAGTCTTCGGGGCTCTGCTCTACCCATCCCGGTCGAAGGTGATGTAACCCATATTCGGATCGGCCCAGGGCCCGGAGCCGTCCATCGGGACTGACGAGTGCCGCCTTCGCCCCCGTGGTTCCCACGTCGATTCCCAAGAGCAATTCGTCCAAGTCTACTCTCCGTGAACTCTGTGCCTCTGTGGTGAAATCCTTTTTGGGTTGCGCCTCCGCCGCAAGGCTCACATTTGCGGGAAGGCAATTTCCAACGCACGAATCGCTTTGTCCGGCATGGGCGCCAGCGCCCCGAGCGAGCGGGAATCGATGAGCGCTTCCGCGGTGGACTCGAGGACTTCCAGGCGGTCATAGGCTTCCAGAATATCTGCACCCGAAACCAGCACGCCGTCGTTTTCCAAGATCAGAGCCGGCTGGTTTGGAGACAATCGCCGGGCCAGCGCTTCGCTGTCCTGAAATTGCAGCCCATACTCCACACGCCCGACCGAGCGCAGCACGACATAACTTTCCGGGATCGTCCGCAGTTCGAGCGGAGCCCCGGTGACGCTGAAGGCCGTAGCATTGACCGGGGAAGCATTGATGAGGGCGTGGATTTTAGGATGATGGCGATAGATGGCTTCGTGGTTGCCGGTGGCCCGGCTCGGCGTTTTCCCCGCCTCGCATCTGCCGTTTTTAATCAGGACAAGATCCTGCGGGTCCAACGTGCCGCGGTCCACCTGATAGGGCGTTATGAGGAACGAAGATTCATGGAGGCGAACGGAAAAAGTGCCTTGCGTGCTGATAAAGAGACGTTGGCGATACGCTCTTCGCACGAACTCGCAAAGCCTTCGGCGCAGGTCCTTCTCCTGACTTGAGGGATCCTCCCGGGGAAATTCCAGCAGCTTGGTGGGACGCTGATGGGCAATCTCGATTTGCGGGTCGGTCAAAAACCGCACCTCACCGAGTTGCCGTGCCTTGATGATGGTCCGGCCCACGAATTCCAGCGTCTCGAACCGTTGAAACGCCTCCCCAAGGTTAGCGCCGGCCGTCACCACCCCGTGGTTCTCCAGAATGGCACAATTGCTCCCCTCGCTGAATTTTCCCGCCACGATTACACCCAGCGCCTCGCTGCCGGGCAGTTCGTACGGGGCGAACGCCACTTCTCCGCATACGGATTTGGCTTTGGGAAACAGTTGGGTGTTCGGCACTTCGTGAACCGCGCTGAAGGCCACGAGCGCCACCGGGTGGGCATGCACGATTCCCCGCAGGTGCGGTCGCGCGCGATAAATCGCCTGGTGGAAGGGAAGTTCCGAGGAAGGCGGGTGAAGGCCTTCCACTTTGCCGTCCTTGCGGACCAAAACCATGTCGTCCCGCCGCAGAGTCCCCTTGTCGACTCGCGTCGGGGTAATCCAGATGTCTCCGTTGTCCTCGCGAATCGAGAGGTTGCCGCCGGAAGTTGTGGTCATGCGGTAGGCGTAAATCCGCTCCATGGTCGCCAGAATTTCGTCACGGGGGTGCATGAACGGAGTAAATGTGCTCATCTTGGTTCTCGCCCTCGCGGGCTATTATCGCTGGAGGGGGGCCAAGGCGCAATGTGAAGTTCAAGGGGTAGCACTGCGGAGCCGCAGGGGTCAAGACCGTGGCGCGCTACTCATTCGGAAGTTCTTCAGTCGCCGCGAAGAAAGGATTCACCACAGAGGCACAGAAACCACGGAGAAAAGCCCTTCTGAATGCGCAGGCTTCGGTTGCTTAGTGCGTTGACCCACAGTTTTTATCCGCGTCTTTTCTCTGTGAACTCTGCGCCTCTGTGGTGAGATCCTCCTTCCTTATGCAATAGTTTAAGTGCGGATTCTGTCCAGCAGGCGCTTCAGGGCGTCCACGGCAAGCACGGCCGCGTGACGTGAGGCAGGCGGCAGACCGCCCAGGCCGGACGCAATCTCATCGGGAGTAAGAGCGGAGAGTTCCGCGAGCGATCTGCTCAGAATCGCTTCCGTCAACCACGAGCCGCAGGCAACGGAGGGCACACAGCCTGCGGCTTTGAACTTGACCTCCTGAATTCTGCCCGCGCGGACAATTGCCCAAAGCTTCATCAGATCGCCACAAACGGGATTCGAGGCTTCCACGACTACCGATGCCCCCGCGATTTCACCCACGTTGCGGGGATGGTGAAAATGATCGAGAAGGGTTTCGGAATACATAAATGCTGTTCGGCGTCCGCTGGACTTTGTCCGGAGTCCGTGGTCCGGAGTCCGGTGTCAGTTCCCGAGTAGCGCTGCCGGGGCGCGGCTCTTCAGAAAAGGCCCAATCTGCAATCTTAATTCCTTTTGCCGTCAAAATCACCCCTTTGTGCCCATTTTGGGAACATGGTAAGATGCAGTGGTGCGCATCATCGCCCGGAATACGCTGGTTCGGTTCACCAGGAGATTGAGCGGCCAGAAGGATTACCGCGCCGTGAAAACCGCGTTGGATGCTTGGTTCCACGAAGCCAAGCAGGCGGAATGGAAGAAGCCAGCCGATGTGAAAGAGTATTATGGAAACGCCAGCATCGTAGGGGCTGATCGGGTGGTCTTTAATATCAAGGGAAACGACTATCGCCTGGTCACTGCCATCGATTACCGTCGCGGCATTGTGTTCATTAAATGGCTCGGCAGCCATAAGGAGTACGACAAGATCGCTGTGAGGACGGTGCAATATGCAGATCAAACCCATCAAGACTAAATCCGACCACGCGGCGGCGCTCCGCGAAATCGAGCGCCTTTGGGGAGCGGACGAGGGGACTGCGGAGGGAGATCGACTGGAGGTATTGACGACCCTGGTCGAGGCCTACGAGCAGGCGCATTTTCCCATGGATGCGCCTGACCCCATCGAGGCGATCAAGTTCCGGCTGGAGCAGCAGGGAGCGAATAAGCAGGCGCTGATCGGGGTGATCGGCAATCGGACGCGAGTTTACGAAGTGCTTCGCCGGGATCGCCCCCTGTCGCTCGCCATGATCCGCCGCCTCCATCAAAGGCTGCGTATTCCCGCCGAGGTCCTGATTCACCCCGCTCGCATGCGCAAACGAACCGCGTAGCTACCTGCGGCTCTTCTGACGGCGAGAGTGGCCTCCGGCGGTTCATTTGTCGGTCGCCATGAAGCTCGAAAACCCGAAATCGCGATTCACGCCAGTGGCGCCATCGATAAAGAACCCCATGCCCGGATTGCCGCTCGTAAACTTGTTGTCGGAGACTTGAAACATCTGCACGCCATTGATGTAGACGGTAATGACGTTTCCAATCATCGTGGCCTTTACCACGTCGCCATTCTTAACCCCATATTTCGAACCTCCCATCTGCTTCACGAAGCTGAACTTTCCCAGCGGCCCTTCCCACCGGGCGATGTTGCAGTAAGCCTGGGGAGTTTTGGAGCATCGGAACATGATTTCATATCCCGTGCAATGGTGGGGAGAAACGGAACTTCGCAGCCGCAACTCGACTTCCTCCCAGACTTTACCGTCCTGATTCTGATTCACCGAGTGAACCGTGGCTTGGACCGTTTGGTTCGGCCCCCAGGTACCTTTCAGCAGGGCCGCGGAGTCATCGTATTTTTGCGGCTCCGGTCTGCTCCCGCCGATTTCGGTCCCAAAGGCAAAGCCCGGGGTTGTCCGGACGTCGGCCCAGTCCAGGCCGTTCGTCTGGCCGTTGTACCATTGGCCGCCTTCCGAAATGGGATTCTCCGCGCGAGGAAAGTTGGTGCTGTAAGGTCCGTGCAATCCCCCTGGAGCGAGGTCGGCAGGCAACCCGTTCACGCTTCGCGCCGCCAGGGGCCAGAGCCACGCTATGACAGCCAGCGCCATCGCCGCTGACCCCACGATCAGCTTGCGCTTCGGCCCGTTAACCGTCATGAATGAATGCTGAGGCATAAGTCCTCCTAAAACGCAGCTTATCTTATCAGGTTGAGCACGTCATCGCGCAGAGTTTCGCTCTATTGACGTAAGAAGCAAACCGGTCCCCAAAGGGCAGTTGAGTATAAAATCGTTAGCGGTTAGGAAGCAAAGTTGACTGCCCAAACCCACTTCCCCGTTGGGAGCACCAGGACCTCGGCAAGCTTACGGGTGAGTATCCCGCGCCGGGGCCTTCGCACGGTGTGGTGAGGGTAACGGGTTCGCCCGTGGAAAGCGGTGACGCACATGCTGGGAGCTGAAGTTCTGCTCCGCACTCTAGTGGCGAACGGGGTGGGCCTCTGTCTCGCCAACCCGGGCACGTCGGAGATGCAGTTCGTCGCGGCTCTGGACCGCGTGCCCGGGTTGCGGAGCGTCCTTTGCCTGTTCGAGGGAGTCTGCGCCGGGGCGGCGGATGGCTACGCGCGGATGCTCCGGAAGCCGGCGGCCACATTGCTGCACCTCGGCCCGGGGCTGGCCAACGGCCTCTCCAATTTCCACAACGCACAGAAAGCCCACTCGCCCGTGGTGAGCATCGTGGGCGAGCACGCCACCTGGCACCGCCGGTTCAATTCTCCGCTGGCGAACGACGTCGAAGGGTTTGCGCGCCCTGTTTCCGGGTGGGTTCACATGCTGGAGGCCGCCGACCGGATGGGGGAAGCGGCCTCGAGCGCAGTCTCCGCGGCTTACGGACCGCCCGGCGCCGTGGCCACGCTGATCGTGCCGGCGGATTTTTCCTGGAGCGAGGCGGGCGAGCCGGGCCGAGTAGCGCCCATTCGGGAGCCAGCCCGCGTACCGCCGGAGCGGATCAAGGAGATTGCCGGCCTGCTCCGTTCCGGCGAAGCCGCAGGCTTTTTCCTTGCCGGCACGGCGCTGTTCGGGCGCGGCCTCGATGCGGCGGGGAAGCTCGCCGCGAGCACCCGGGTAAAAATGGTCGCCAACCGGTACGCCGGGCGGATGGAGCGAGGACGCGGCCGGTTTCCGCTGGAGCGGCTCGCGTATTTCCCGGACGAGGCGGAGAAGACGCTTGCCGGGCTGAAGCACCTGGTGCTGGTGGAAACCGAAGCGCCGGTTTCGTTCTTCGGCTATCCCGGGCGCCGCAGTGAACTCGCGCCGGAAGACTGCGTCTTGCACGTTCTGGCGGGACGGGAAGAGAACGGCGCGGAGGCGCTCGGGGCTCTCACCGAAGAGTTCGGGGCGCGCCCAATTGAACAGGCCGCGATCCCGGATGCCGGGACTTCGATAGGACCGCTGACCCTGGAATCGATTGGGCAGGTAATGGCAACTCTGCTGCCGGAGAACGCGATCATCTCGGAGGAAGCGGTGTCGTCCGGCGCCGAGATCGAGCGGCACGTGCGCCATGGCGCCCCGCACGATTGGCTCCCGGTAGCCGGCGGCGCAATCGGCCAGGGACTCCCCGTCGCCGTCGGAGCGGCGCTCGCCTGTCCCGACCGGAAGGTGGTGGCGCTGGAAGCCGACGGCAGCTCCATGTACACCCCGCAGTCACTCTGGACCATGGCGCGGGAACGGCTGGATGTTACGGTCGTGGTGCTCGCCAATCGGCGTTACCGGATTCTCGAGATCGAAATGACCCGCACGGGGTCCGGCAGCATCGGCCCTCAGGCCGATGCGCTGATGGACCTGCACCGGCCCGAGTTGGATTGGGTGCGGCTGGCGAACGGTATGGGCGTAGAAGCCTCACGCGCCGAAACCGCAGAGGAATTCCGCAAAGCGTTCGACGCCGCCATGCGTGGGCGTGGACCCCGGCTGATCGAGGCGGTGATTTAGGGCGGTTTTGATTTAAGTGCTTACATGTCTGGTGGCGCTCGGCATCGGCAATCTCATACCGGGACCCTACATCATCTCTCCTGGACCCACCCCGCCCACCGCACCTCATTGCGGTGAGCGGTTTTCTTTTTGCGCCAAATTGTCACTCTGCCTCGGTACTCATGGAACCCCGCCGATAGTTTGTAAGACAATATGACCCACATAACATTAAGTGTTTGTGACATTCACTTATTTTGCACTTTTCCCTTGACAAGCTGTTTTTGCAGGCGTAGAACTTTCCCCATAGCAACCGTAATGTAGTTATTGCACCAAACGCCGTAATCCTTCTGATATAGGAGGCACACCATGGCGAGGCCGCTCAAATTCTCCAGTAATCTGATGGTTCCTCTCTGCTCTGCTCTGCTCTGCTCTGCTCTGGTTCTTTTCCTTCCTGTTAATGTATTAGGGCAAACCACCCCTGCTCCCATAAGTAACCCGAACGCTGTCAATCTGGCCAATCAGTCGCTCCGGGCCTTGGCCGGACTCACGCCCCTTGCTGACATCACCCTGCAAGCCAGCGCAACCTACATTGCCGGTTCCGATGAAGAGACGGGTTCGGCCGTGCTGGTTGCCCTTGGCAATCAGCAAAGTCTCGTGACCCTCAGCCTTACCAACGGCCAACGGCAGGAGATTCGCAGCGGCCCCGCCGGTGAGTGGATGGAGCCGGGCGGGACGTGGAACGCGATGGCGAGTTTCAATTGTTGGGTGGACGCCTCGTGGTTCTTCCCGGCCATGACGCTGCAGGCCCTGCAAACCGATCCCACGCTGGGAGTCGCCTATCTTGGGACTACGGAATGGAACGGCGTGGCCGCGATCCATCTGCAATTTTTTCGCGCGGTACCCGGGCAGACGAGTGACACCACGACACAGATTCAGAACTTGAGCACCGATGATGTCTTTCTTGATCCCGGATCGCTGCTGCCTCTCGCCCTGGACTTCAGCCTCCATCCGGATAATAACGTGAACCAAAATATCCCCGTGGAAGTACAGTTCGGAGGCTATCACTCCGTCGGCGGTGTGCAGGTTCCGTCGCGCATTCAAAAGCTTCTGCAAGGCACGCTCACGCTCGATTTGGCCGTCACTCAGGCCACCATTAACTCCGGCGTGTCCCCCAGCACATTCACCATCACGGCGTTGCCGACAGGAGGTGCCCAATGAAGAGCGAAAAAGGGTTCAGGTGTCAGGTGCCAGGTGTCTGGAAAAACGATTGGGGAAGCCATCGCGCACGCGACAGCAGATACGCGCGCCTTGTCGCTTGGTGCCTTGGATATTTGTTTCTGGCAGTTGTATCGGCAACGCCGGCCGCCGCCCAGGTGGCCACCGGCTACCCGGTTTATGGCAGCTTTGGGGGTGGCTCGTTCGACACGGTCGACAACGCCAACCTGAATGTGCACATTGAAATCCCGGTGGTCAACAAGGCAGGGCGGGGCATGCTTTTCGCCGCCAAGCTCACCTACGACAATTCCGTGTGGACGCCGGTCGGTGCAAGCGGTGCGCAGACCTGGAACCCTGCCAGCGGCTGGGGATGGAACACCATCACCAGCGGGTCGATGGGGACCTTGCAGACCCAAAGCACCAGCACGTACTGCATCAATGATGAAAAGTTCTACCACAATTATACCTTCGGGCCCTACATCGACCCCTCCGGAACCTCCCATAACGTCTTTGTCCAGACCAGAACGGGAGATTCGAGCTGCGGAGTGGGTGCGATCACGGGCGGAACGAGTGTGGCCACGGACGGCTCCGGATACACGCTGGTCGTCACCAACACCACCTCCTCCACCGTGTACACACGCTCGGGCATCAACATCAATCTCCCTTACGGTTACACGGTGACCGACCCCAACGGCAATAGCTTCTCCCAATCAGGCGCGAGCTTTATCGACACCCTGGGTATGACGGTCCTGACTCAGTCCGGGAGTGGCACCCCGTCAAGCCCCTACACTTTTGCTTACTACAACCCGGCGGGCACCCAGTCCTCCATCACCGAGAATTACACCCAGGAAACCGTGGAGACGAATTTCGGATGCAGCGGCATAGGGGACTACGGCGTCACGACCAAGATGACCCAAAACCTCGTCACCAGCATCGGGTTGCCGGACGGCACGTCGTACACCATCCAGTACGAGCCCACCCCCAACCCGGTCTACTCGGGCGCCGTGACGGGCCGGATTCATTCCATCACTTTGCCCACCGGCGGGACCATCACCTACGCGTACTCCGGGGGAAACAACGGTATCACCTGCGCGGATGGCACCACCGCCACCCTCACCCGTAGGACTCCGGACGGCGCGTGGACCTACGCCCATTCGGAGAGTGGCACGGCCTGGACCACCGACATCACGGCGCCCGCCGACTCCCAGGGGAATCAAGCCTACACGGCCATGTACTTCCAGGGCGTTTATGAGACCCAGCGCAGCATGTACACCAAAAACGGCGGAACCCTCCTTGAGACGGTCTACACCTGTTACGGTGTCTCCGGTGGCAATGCTCCCGCTTCGCCCTGCAACAGCACCGCACTGACCGGCCCTATCACCCAGCGCGCCGTGACGCGGCAATGGCCCAACGGTCCTGTGTCAAAGACGGTTGTCGATTATGACACCCAGGGTGTCTTGACTGAGACAGACGAATACGCATACGGCAGCGGCGCGGCTGGGGGGTTGGTGCGCAAGACCATCGTCACCCCCGACACCGCGCTCTACGGCAGTTATATCTATGACCGTCCCATAGAAATCGAAGTCGAAGACGGTAGTTCCAATCCCAAGGCGGAGACCACCTACACCTACAACAGTTACGGGAACCTGACGGGCCAGACAATTTACGCGTCCAGCAGTTCACCCCTCAGCCGCACGTTCACCCCCAACTCGTATGGAGTGATGACGGCGTCGACCGACTATAAAGGCAACAACACCACTTACCCCGCCTTCACTTGCGCCAACAACACAGCTTTTCCTACCACCATTACCTCCGGCAGCCTTACCACGACCCTGGGCTGGGACTGCAATGGCGGCGTCGTGACCAGCGTTGAGGATGCCAACGGCCAGACCTCCGGCCTCAAAACCATCCTCAAATACGACAGCATGTGGCGTCTAATCGAAACGGATTATCCTGATGGGGGCAAGATCACGACCACTTACAACGACACGCAGGGGGATTTCAGCGTAGTTAACTCGCAACTGGTCAGCACGGGGGTCAGCCACCAGACCACGCAGCTACTGGACGCCTTGGGGCGAGTCTACCAGTCTCAGGACAACTCGGCTTCCACCTATGTTGACACGAAATATGACGAGTTGGGCCGTGTGGCGAGCGTCAGTAACCCTTACTACACCACATCCGACCCCTCCTACGGGGTAACCAGCTACTCCTATGATGCGCTTAACCGGATGGAAGGCGCCAGCGCCATCACGCGTCCGGATAGCACCACGGTGGGCCTCACCTACGCCCCCAATTCCTCCAACTCCTCCTATTGCACCACAAGCACGGACGAAGCAAGCAAGGTGCGCATAACCTGCGCGGACGCCCTGGGGAGGATTACCTCGGTGACGGAAGACCCGAACGGCTTGAACTACCCGACGACCTACACCTACGACACGCTGAACGACCTGCTGAG
>Ga0209039_10000619_pt1 | contig 34188 bp, 33 predicted proteins | sample BogFormECP12_OM1_FD_188238 | JGI IMG/M metagenome (GOLD analysis project Ga0209039, IMG submission 188238) | Bog forest soil microbial communities from Calvert Island, British Columbia, Canada - ECP12_OM1 (SPAdes) (version 2) | ecosystem: Environmental > Aquatic > Freshwater > Wetlands > Bog ... | reverse complement strand
CGGGGCACCCATCATCACAAAAGACGGCGTGACGGTGGCGAAGGAGATCGAGCTGAAGGACCCGCTCGAGAACATGGGTGCACAGATGGTGCGCGAGGTTGCGTCCAAGACTTCGGACGTGGCTGGCGATGGCACCACAACCGCGACCGTGCTGGCCCAAGCAATCTTCCGTGAGGGTGTACGAACGGTTGCCGCAGGCGCGAACCCAATGGCGCTCAAGCGCGGCATTGATAAGGCTGTGGAAGTCGCCGTGGAAGAGATCAAGCGGCTCTCCCGCGACGTAAAGGGCGACATGATCGCGCAGGTGGGGTCCATAAGTGCCAACACCGACAAGCAAGTCGGCAGCATCATTGCCGAAGCCATGAAAAAGGTCGGGAAGGACGGCGTCATCACCGTCGAGGAATCCAAAACGATGGAGACCACCCTTGAAGTAGTCGAGGGCATGCAATTCGACCGCGGCTACCTTTCCCCCTATTTCGTCACCGACCCGGAACGCATGGAATGCATCCTGGAGGACGTGCGCATTCTGATCCACGAAAAGAAGATCAGCTCGATGAAGGACCTGCTGCCTCTGCTGGAGCAGACGGCCAAGCTGAGCAAACCACTGCTGATCATTGCTGAGGAAGTGGAGGGCGAAGCTTTGGCCACCCTGGTGGTGAATAAGCTGCGCGGCACCATACAAGTCGCTGCGGTAAAAGCCCCTGGCTTCGGCGATCGCCGTAAGGCCATGCTCGAAGACATCGCCATTCTCACCGGCGGGAAGGCCATCACCGAGGACCTCGGCATCAAGCTCGAAAACGTGAAGATTGAGGACTTGGGAAGCGCCAAGAAGGTGACCATCGACAAGGACAACACCACGATCGTCTCGGGTGCTGGCAAGACCAGCGAGATCCAAGGCCGAATCAAGCAACTTCGTGTGCAGATCGAAGAGACCACATCAGACTACGATAAGGAAAAGCTCCAGGAGCGTCTCGCCAAACTCGTCGGCGGTGTGGCGATCATCAAGGTGGGTGCGGCAACCGAAACCGAGTTAAAAGAGAAAAAGGCTCGCGTCGAAGACGCCATGCATGCTACCCGTGCCGCAGTTGAAGAAGGCATAGTTCCCGGCGGCGGTACGGTCCTTCTACGCTGCTTGCCGGCTCTGGAGAAGCTCAAGCTCCACGACGATGAAGCTATCGGGGTGAACATCGTAAAGCGTGCGCTCGAAGAACCCATGCGCCAGATCGCCCAAAACGCCGGGCACGAAGGCGCGTTGGTTGTAGGACGCGTGCGCGAATCGAAAGACGAGAACTTTGGATTCGACGCGGAGACCGGTGAGTTCGGCGACATGGTGAAGGCCGGTGTGATTGATCCAGCAAAGGTCACGCGTCTCGCACTCCAGAACGCTGCGTCCATCGTCTCATTGATGCTTACCACCGAAGTCTTGATCGCCGACTTTAAGGAAGAAGAAAAGAGGGTCGCGGCTGGCGCAGGCTACGGCGGCGGTATGGAAGGGTCGTACTAAACGCTGATCTAATTTGCACCGGATTGCGAGCGAACCCTGAAGAGTGAACACAGTCATTGCGTATTACGATCGACGGCAGTGTGAACTGACATGAGTTATCTGAGATTACTTTTGGCCAAGACAGATCCGTAAACGTTTAATGAGGGAGCTAAAATGAGAACAATGAATCGCTGGGAACAACCTATCCGCGGGGCTACGACCCTGCAGGAACAGATCAATCGCGCGTTTGGCGATATGGTGGGACGTACGGCCGAGGAGTCGAACTTGACCCCTTGGGCACCGGCCGTCGACATCTACGAGACAGAGCAGGAGCTGGTTGTGAAGGCGGACCTGCCGGATGTGAATCCGCAGGACCTGGACATCCGCGTCGAGAACAACATCCTCACAATTCGGGGCGAACGCAAGTTTGAGAATAAGGTAAAGGAGGAAAACTACCTGCGTGTCGAACGCGCCTATGGCTCGTTCAGCCGGAGCTTCTCGCTGGCGAACTCCGTGAATTCGGAGGCGATCAAAGCCGACTATCAGAATGGCGTGCTGACGCTAAGCATCCCGAAGCGCGAGGAAGCAAAGCCGAAGCAAATTAGGGTGAATGTGGGAAAGCCGGCCCTGGCGGCTGCGGCAGGGTCTCGCTGAAGAGACTCGGATCGAAGACGAAGTAGCAAGGGGCTGGCGATATCGCCTGCCCCTTCTCGGCGGAAGCGACGGATGGTGCAGAAACGCTAACTCGCAACCGCGTGCCCAGCCAGATCGCGGCGAACGTAGTGTACCGTGCAGATACCGGATAGGCCCGCCGAGTTCACCGATTTTCTGCACATTGGCGGCCTTTTCACAATCAAGTTTCGTAATGCCAAGGAACTGCCCAGCTAGCTATTGCTTCACTCCCCATCTTTGTGCTTGACCATCCACATTCCTTCACGCAGTGAAGTGGCAGAATGTGTTTCTCGGCTTCTTCCAATGTGCCCGGTATGGGCATGCGTGACCATGCCGTAACTGGTTTATGGCATTTCTCGCAGCGGAACAGAAAAAGGAACAGCGTTTCATTCACGGTGGCTTTGCTCATGCCGGGATGATACGCCGGGAATAGAGAACGGAAAAGTGGGTTGCGGCGTGGAACCAGCGTATAGAAAGGTAATCAGATCGGCGCGGCTATGGATTACAAATGTAGTTCATTTTCTTGACGAAGTGTTGGCATAGCAGCGCATCGCTGCGATTACGGAGAGCACGGAGGTACGCAGCGAATGCTTTTCGAAGCGTGGCGTGAAATAGCTTTCGATTGATAATTAGCCCTTTGCCATCAGGGGTGGGAGCCACGAGCGGCCCGACACGCCGAACTTTTGAACTCGCTTTGATTTCGGCCTGATGAAGAATGCCGCACCGGAAGTGGCAGTAGAACTTGGTCGCACTGGCTTTGGTGAAGTACGAAGAAAAAGGGGCTGTCGTCAAGAAGTTTACAAAGTACTGCTCCCCTTTCCGGCGCGGGGTTTCGTCAACGCCTTCTTTGAATTGCTGCAATGTCTCAATCAGAAGACAGTCCAGTGCGAGCACAGCAAATCCGGCGAAATCTTGCTGGTCAATCGCTTCGGCTGCATCGAAAAATCTGGCGTTTAGGCGGTCTTCCAGAACCCGAACTGCGATTCGCCAATCGGATGGAGCAGAGAAATTGAGTATCTTCCAGTTGCTGACGCTGTAGCGCGGCGAGATGTACATAAGAGACCTCTATATTGCTCACGCTGGCGGAACGACCTGACCCAATATACATCCCTCCAGCTTCCTGATTCTATCCTCACTCGGCTCGCCCGCCTTGCACTCTTGGGGCGCTACAAAACTCCAAAAATCCAACCCTCAACTTCGGCCGTCTTGCGCTCGCCCGGTTTAATCCCGGTGCATTTCCATCTGGAGATTGCGACAGGAGGAATTTCTGAAAGGACTGCAAACCTTCCGCCCACCAGCGTTTCGACTCGCCGACCCTGCTTACAGACGACGGTAGTGGTTCAGTTTGAAAATAAAGATTAGGAGTTTGGTATGGAAAATGCTCGTGAGAAGAAAAATAGAGTCCTTAACCCTCTTGAATTAACCGCAACATTTCGTCGATTGAACGAGCAACTGAGCGTGGCCCTTGAGGACCGTAGACGCTACCGTCTGCGACATGAGATTGCATCATCTTCGCGTGTAGGCGCTGGAACTCGGCAGAGTGTTCGCCAAGGACATTCAGGATTGCCTGAAGGGAAGCATTCATCCGGGCAATCTCTGCATCGTGGTCGCGCACGAGTTGCAAAGCGAAAATCAAGGTCTGTTTCGTAGCTTCGTCTGATAGAGGCATGTAGGACCACCTCCAGGAACAGTTTGAAGACTCAGCCTATTAGGGTTCTTCTACTTCTCACGTGCGCCGAACTTGCAGGTAATGGTTTTTTCTTTGGAGCAATCCCACATTGTCATCTTTATGCCGGTTTGTGGGTCAGGCCAAGCCTCTTGAGAAAAGCTAACGAGAAACGTCTTGGAGTGTGTCATTGCATACATAAATGCCCGTGAATAGCTTTCCTCATGGTTCATGCCAGTGGCAGCGTTTTCGCCGACAAGATTTATGAAAGCATCTTTCCAATCCAATTTACTTCCATCGCATACGAGTAGGTATGGCTGTCCAGAGTAGGTAACACAGGATTTGATCTCGCCGTCATCCCATGGACGCGAATAGACATTCTGCTCTTCCGGTTTCGGTGCAGCACTACGTTTCGGAGCCTGTTTGGGATTTGACGCGGGAGCTTTATTTTGCCCGTGGAGCGGCAAGAGAAATGCCAGAATCCCCAAGATTGCTACTGTTCTTATTTTATCTATTTTCATTTTGGAGCCTATTCTACTTAGCCCCGACTCTACCAATCATTTCTTCAACCGTCCAGATGTGATCTGTAATTCCCGCTTCCATTGCCGGGGTGACGCGGAGAGTCTTGTGAACGCGGCAGAAATTGTAGTGCATGAAGTGGATTGCGACCGCGTGCGCGTGATTCTCAACCTTCTTGGAGAACCCATTTGTCAGCCGAGTGAAGCGCCGCATTCCCATTCTCATTGTCAAGTTCTGACGTTCGATATAACTCGTGGAGATGTGCTTGGGAGCCGGTGTACCAGAGACCACATTCGTTACGCATTCAATGCACTCTGCGGGGCTGTAACGAGTCTCTTCTTGGCTTGCCCCGTACACTTTAATCAGCATTGCGTAGTCAATCGCGCAACCGAAAGCTCCCTCGACCGCTTCCAAATAAACCTTCAACCCATCCGTCGTGAGTTGAATCCGATTCGCAAGTCTAGAAGCGAGATCGTCTATGAATACGTTCGCGGTGTGGGCGTCACGATTACCCAGCATGAAGGAAGGAATCAGTTTCGTGTCGGCGTCAATCGCCACCCACGTCCAAACATCCCCGAATCCAAACTTTCCCTTTTTGTCAGCGGGAACATTCTTTTCCTTGGCGTAGCAGAACTGCCAGATTTCGTCGCACTGAATCCGCTTGCAGGTCAGATTGCGGAATGCGCGGTTTTGATATTCGGAGCAGGCAGGACCAAGTTCCGCGAGCAGCTTTAGGATTGTGTTCTTCGCTACGCCCGTCATGCGCACGGTAGCGTTGATGGAGTTGCCTTCCACTAGAGCGGCTATCACTTGGGCTTGCTTTGTGCGGTTTAGTTTGTTCATCGCTATCTCCAACTTACAGGCTAATTATACGTGAGCGGTCACGTATATGTCAAGAAGAAAATGCTTGACTTTCCCAACCGCTCATGTATTCTTAGGCCATGAGAAAGAGGCGCAAAAATCCTATGGCGGTCGCTCTCGGTCGCCGGGGCGGCAAGAAAGGCGGTCCAGCGAGGGCTGCTAAAATGACCCCTGAGCAACGCAGCGAAGCCGCTAGGCATGCCATTAATGCGCGTTGGGCAAGAGTCAGAGCCGAACAAGCCCAGGGTTGATTTTGGTGGACCTAGAGGGAATTGGACTCTCGCCAGAGTGCTTTACGGGCGTCCGGCGCACCAAGCTAGGCCCACTGGTGGAGGGGAACAGATAAACTGCTCCCCTCCGCTCTTCCAAGGTGTTTGGGGCTTGACTGGTGGTCCGCGAATGTCGTATAAAAACACTTCGAGCGTCCTACTCGTAAGGTGCCTCGATTCCGAGACTCAGTGAGCCACTAACTTACTGAGTCTCATTTTTTGTTATCAGCCTGAAAAGCCTCCAGGAAAACGAAAACCCCACTCAGACAGCAGCATGAGAGCCACTGGCCGGTGGGGCTTCCAACGCATGGTGCGCTGGCGAATACTTAGCAAAAGTACAAAACACGCGAAAGCGTGTCAAGAGTTTTCTGTAGCGGTCAAGAATAAAGTTATCGTTCTCTGGTAGCTTCTTGGACTACACGGAAGGCCGCTTGGTTGAAATCTTCCTTGGGGAGCTGTTTTGGGGGCTTGCGCTTGGCTTTTGGTTTCGCTTTGGGCTTCTTTGGCATGGCCTGAGTCTCCCACGGCCCCGGACTGGGCACAAGGCCCTTTGACTTCAAACTGAACCACTACCCAGACGACGGGTGATTGTGGAGTTGACCCGCGAGGCTGGTATTCTAAGCGAATGAGACTGACCAAGCGGGAAACGGCAATCCTCCATAAGGTGCTCGCACAGGTAACGCCTGAGCGATGCCGATGCTACGTGAACGCCCAGCGTGCTACGCTTTACAGCGAAGGCAAGATGCTTTACCACGAGGGCACGTTCGGCGGGCGGCTTGCCCACGCACTGAACAGCATCAACGGCAAAATAATCGACATTTCGAGCCGCAATGCAATCGTCGTGTCCCAAAAATCCTACTATCTGTTCGTGAGTCACGGGACTTACACGTCCGAAGAACTGGTGCGCAATTCGGTTTTCAAAAATCACGGGGTATGGAACTGGATAGGAGAACCGATTGGCGCTGTCTTGAAGCCTATTGACGAGTGCTGGGGCGGACGAGTAAAGTTCCGCCGCGACGCCGAAGGGAAAACCCCGCAGCGGAAACCCGCGTCAGACAAGGTATAGCGTCCTGCGTATAATTCCTGGGGCGCTCATACTCGTTTCTCTTTAATCCGCAGTTTCAGAGCTTCAAGCTCCTGATTGGTCATGCCTTGCAGAGCCATCGCTGTGGCCAGATACAAAGCGGGAACGTGTTTCATTTTGTTGCCGCGTGCTACCTTGCGACGGAGTTTCTGTACTTCTGGGTCAGCGCCCACTTTCATAAACACTTCATACGCATCGGGGACTGAAAGAGTCTTTTCAATCAGGCCATATTTAACCAGAATGCGATGATAAGAAGGTACTGCCAACGCAGATGGATGGGCCTGCGGAGCGCGCTTGTTTTGTTTTGGGTGTTTCATTGCACTATGCTGACACGTTTTCTCAATCCGGTCATTTCTTTAGCGCTCTACGCCTTCCTGACCGTAGAACCTCGCCGACGGACGACGATGTATAGAGCGCACTAATCGGACAAGTGAAATCGTCTCAAAACCGCTTGTCCGTTAATTCCACATGGGTATGCTTAGGGTAGAAAGCTACTCGGCGGGTTGGATTCTTGAGGGATCCAGCTCTCTGATTTCCCTGCAAATGAAATCTTCGATCTCGATGTCCGAGAGGTGATCGAACCAAACGCCCCTCAGATATCCAACAGCCGATGCATGATCTTTCAACGTGATTTCGCCTCTTTCGTAGAGCTTCCTGATATCGATTCTTGCCCGTGCTTCGAGTCTTGCTTGTTTTTCGTCTGCCATAGAAGTTCCCTTGAGCGACTGGTTGCCCGACCTAATACCACCGTACGCTTTTCGACAAACAGGAAGCAAATCACTCATGGCCACTAATGCGCCCGTAGCCAGCAAACTTGGGCGGAATAGCGCGATTTGTCGGGAGTTAACCTCCCCCCTACGGATTGATTTCAAGAATTGGGCTGCATAAGTCCTGACTAACGCCAAAACCGGAGATATTGGTCCCGATACCCAAGTTACCGGTTTGGCGACTTTCCCAGATGGGACTTAGCTGCCAACTTTCGTAGAAAGCCCGGCCAATGCCTATCATCAAGATGGACATCTCAAGCCGCTTGCTACGGCTTCCCAATGTGCACGAGGATACGATGCTTGACCAGACCCCGATCCAATGGGATCACCCCATTCCGCATGCGCTGACCATCCATCTCCACCCACGACACACCACGCTCGCAGCCTTCCGGATTCTCGACCTGGATCTCGTATATAGCTTCACCGTGACGATAGCGCAGGCGGAAGCCCTCCCACCATCCAGGGATGACCGGATTCAACTGCATGTGATCCCCTCGCACCTTCAAGCCCAGGATCTCTTCAACCCAGGCGCGGTACATCCACGCCGCCGAACCCGTATACCAAGACCAACCACCCTGACCGATGTGCCCGGGCAATCGGTACACGTCAGCTGCGACCACGTAGGGCTCAAGCCCATAGCGCCACACTGTTTCTGAATCACGCGCGCGCTCAATCGGGTTGAGCATGCGCAGCATTTTCGCTGCCCGCGTACCATCCCCTCGACGTGCCAAGGCCATAGCGAACCACAGCGCGGCGTGAGTGTACTGGCCTCCGTTCTCCCTCACCCCCGGAGGGTACCCCTTGATGTATCCGGGTGACGGCTTCGATCTGTCAAAGGGAGGCGCTAAGAGCAGAACTAGACTCTCGTCCTCGCGAACGAGATGTTTCCACGCTGATTCTAAAGCCCTATCCGCGCGATCTGGGTCGGCGGCGCCGCTCAGCCAAGCCCAAGATTGAGGCAGGGAATCAATCCGCGCCTCTTCATTCGCCGAAGAACCAAGCGGCGTGCCATCGTCGAAGGTTGCCCGAAGATACCACTCCCCATCCCAGGCTGCTCGCTCGACACGCTGAATCAGCGCATTCCTGTCTTGATGATAGGTCTGACTTAGATCTGGCCGACCCAGTAGCACAGACAACTCGGCCATACCCTGAAGCACATCCACCATAAACCATGCCAGCCAAACGCTCTCCCCTTTGCCTCCAGCACCCACAAGGTTCATCCCATCGTTCCAGTCCCCTGTCCCTATCAAGGGCAAACCATGGGGCCCAAAGGTCATGCTACGCGTGACGGCGCGCCGGCAGTGCTCAAACAGCGTGGCGCGTTCTAACGCGACCTCCGGTGTGAAGAACATCTCGTGCTGATCGTCTTCCAGCGTGGGTGCGTCGAGGAAGGGGACCGCCGTGTGCAGGATGTCCAGATCGCCGGTGGTCCTAACGTAGTGAGCGACGACGTAGGGAAGCCACAGGTGGTCATCGGAGATCCGCGAGCGGATTCCCGCGCCACTCGGTGGATGCCACCAGTGTTGAACATCGCCCTCCTTGAACTGACGGCTCGCCGCGAGCAGGATGTGCTCGCGCGCCAGCTCGGGATACGCGTATAGGAAAGCCAAAACGTCCTGCAATTGATCGCGGAAGCCGAATGCACCGGCGGACTGGTAAAAGGCGGAACGTCCCCAGATCCGACAGCTAAGGCTTTGGTACAAGAGCCAACGGTTGATTAGGAAGTCCGCTGCCAGCTCGGGGGTGTGCACTTCGATCGTGCTCAACAGATTATCCCACCACGCCTTTGTCTGGCTTAACGCGGTCTCGAGTGCCAAGCCTTCCCGGTAGACTAGAACCAGCTTGCGGACCTCCTCCACCGACTCGGCCTGGCCCAACATGCACGTGATCTCAGCCCTCTCTCCAGGAGCTAGTTCAACCGTAACCTGCAGTGCCGCGCACGGGTCGAATCCCGCCCCCGTCAGACGTGATAGCCCGGCTCGCTCCATCGCCGCCGGGTTTCCCAGCGAGCGGTTGCGCCCAAGGAAGGACGTGCGGTTGCCGCTGTATGACTCCGGAGGCGGGTTGATGGCCGCGAAGGCCACGCGATCCCCATACTCAGGATGGTAGCGATTCCGAGCGAGCAAGGCCTGGACCTCGTCATCCCAGTGGGTCACGACGTGCATCTGGGAGGATTCGCGATTCTCGCCCAGTGTCCACTCCACATAATACGTAACCGACAGCTTGCGATGCCTAGAGGAGTCGTTCCTCAAAAGCAACCTTTGCAGCTTAATCGGCTCTCCCCCTTTCTCATCCATTGGAACGAAGACCGTCAGCTCCTGCTCGATACCATTGCTGTTATGCTCGAATACCGTGTACCCGGCCCCATGCCTTGCCCGATAGGCGGTCTCTTCCCGGATCGGCGACGGGGTCGGCGTCCAGTAGACCCCGGTTTCCTCGTCCCGGATATACACTGCCTCAGACGGTGGATCCATGACGGGGTCGTTCGACCATTGCGTCAGGCGATTGCGCTGGCTGTTGCCGTACCAGGCAAAGCCAGACCCCGTTTCGCTAATCAATGTTCCGAAGGTGGGGTTGGCGATGACGTTCGCCCAGGGTGCAGGCGTGTGGGTGTTGGGACCGAGATAGATCGCGTATTCACGCCCATCCGGGGTGAAACCACCCAGGCTGTTGAAGTAGGGCAGCTCCATGAAGCGCAGCGAAGCCGAAGGCTCCCGGGGAGCACGTTTCTTAGTCAGGGGCTCGAGCAACTCGGGAGCCTCGACAGGCACGCCCTGGAGTAAAGTGCCGCGTGCCGCCACCAGCACTACACTTGCCGCGGCCTTGAGCAGCTGCAGATCTTCTTCCGGGATTTCAGCCGCGCTGCGCAAGAATATCCCCCCTGGCCGATCAACCTCCGCATACATGGAATGCGTTTGGATCAAGCGCTCGAGTCGTTCGCGGAGCGGCCGCTCATAGCCGCCTGCCTCCTCGTTGAGGATCACTAGCTCTGCCATCAATCCGTGCCTCCGCCAATAGGTATGCGCCTGGAGCATCTGACGGACCAGGCTGATATCCCGCGCCTCACCAATGGTGATCAGAGCAATCGGCAAGTCGCCCGAGATTCCGTAGGGCCACAACCCGGCTTGACCCTTGCGGTTCTCTTCGATGAGTTCGGCGGGAGGGCGCAAGCGCGGGTTGGGAAACAGCAGGTCGCTGGCCACCTGCTGGAAGCGGCGAGCCTCGTCCGGCCGGATACGAAGCAATCGCAACTCAACCTGGGCAGAGGCCCAAGCGAAATCCATCGCCTGATCGATCGCATGGGGATCACTGTATTTACTCATCAGCCTTAAGAGATGTTGGCGTGTTTCGCCAGCGGCGAGGAGCAAGGTAACCTGGATACGCTGGCCTGGACCAAGACTCAAGCTCTGGCGCAGGCTGAGGATCGGGTCCAGGACAAAACCCTGGCTGCTGCTGAGTTCTTGAAAGACCCCCATCGGATTCGCGAGTGTCCGTCCTCGTCCGATGAATCGGCGCCGGTCGGTCTCGAATTGCAAGGCTTCATCCGCGGCGTGTTCAAGCGAAAAGCGGTGCGCAACATAGATGGGTGGTTCGTCTTCACTGCGAGGGCGACGGTAAGCGAGGAGCGTTTGATGTTGAGGCACCGCCTCGGTTTGGATGAACAGCTTGTTGAAGGCCGGATGCTGTCGGTCTGCGTTGTGCGGCGCCATCGAGAGTTCAACGTAGCTCGTGAGATTGAGGCGGCGGGTGCGAACGGACCGATTGATTAGAGTGATCCGCCGAATCTCAACGTCATCTTCTGGCAAGACGACGACCTCGGTTTCCGTATGAATCCCGTTATCGGCGCGCCGGAACTCGGCACGGTCGAGGGCAAAGTTAGCCGAATACCCCTCAACCTTCCCGCCGATCGGGTGATAGGTGTTAGACCACAATCGATCCGAATCGACATCATGGATGTAGCAGAAGGTTCCCCACGGATCCTGGGTCCGATCCGACCTCCAGCGTGTGATCTCAAACTCGCCCCACTGACTGTATCCACCGCCGGCGTTCGTGATCATCAAGCCATAGCGACCATTGCAAAGCAGTTGGGTTTTGGGTGTGGTTGTATGGGGCGTATCGAATTTGCTCACCGATGGCGCGACTTCGCCGACGCTCATCACCGAAGGCACTGTTTCCCGCGTGGAGACGATGTGGTGCAGTGGAGGACGGATCGGGACGCGTTCATCGAGCAATGGCTCAACCGCACGAACGCGTGCGTCGGCATGGAAACGGCGCTGGATAGGATTGTCCTGGAGGAAGTTGGTCAGCGAGAGGAAACCCATTGCTTGATGATGAGCCATGTAAGCTCGTACGATCACCCCACGCTCGCCCTTACGACTCCGCTGACGGCTGAAGTCCATCGCTTCGTAATAGCCGTAATCGTTCAGCAGCCCCAGGCTAACCAGTCGTTTCAGATTCTGCACGCTCTCTCTCGGCGCAATGTTCACCGCCAGAAGAGTGGCATAGGGCGCGACGACGACCTCCTCCTCCAAGCCACGCTTTAATCCGAGTTCCGGGACGCCAAAGGCCTTGTATTGATAGGTCTTGTTTAGGTCCAGATCTCCAAAGGCAGACTCCGAGATCCCCCACGGCACACCACGCTTGCGACCGTAAGCGATGTGGATCGCCACAGCTTCCCTAGTCGCTTTATCCAAGAGCGAGTTCTCATGTGAGCGTTGGAAAATCAGCGGCGTCAGATATTCGAACATGGTCCCGGCCCAGCTAAGCAGCACGCGACGCCGACCGATTGCGCCGTAGGGTCGACTCATGGAGAACCAGTGCTCAAATGGGACATCGCCCCGAGCAATGGCGACGAAACTCCCAAGGCGCGCCTCACTTGCCAAGAGATCGTAGTAGGCGCTGTCCAGACGGCCCTCAGAGACGTTGTATCCGATTGAGAACAGCCGGCGTTCGGCGTCATACAGGAAGCGCATGTTGACCGATTCGGATAGCTCGCGTCCGCCCTGGATGAGCTGCTTACCCAAACCGAGCATTTCACCAGCGAGCCATTTCGACTTCGCGAAGGCCTGCATAAGGCGGTCCAGCCATTCGAAGAGGGGGCCTGCGGCTGAGGGAGCCTCTTCACGGATCGATTGGAGGATCGGAATACAGCCGATGTGCCCGTTGACGAGATCGAGAAGCGAAGGCGCGTGATGCAGAGTCTGGCGGATGGCAAGCAGGGCATTCAGACCCAACTGAGCGACCTCCTCTTCCGTTTTTTCAGCGAGGATTTCGATCCAAGTGAGATAGCGATCCGCGATCCTTAGCCAGGCCGATACCTGCCCCTGCATCTGCCCGGCCCAATAGGCCGCACCCGCTTCACCGTCGGCGGACTCACGCGCCTCATCGGCTAAAGCCCTTACGCAACCTTCCACCCGCCGCAGTAGGCGGAGCGCGTCGGCGAGGCGAGCCGGCGGGGTTTCCCACACGCGCATCAGTTCGTCGAGGACATGAGCATCAAGACCTGGGATCCCTTCCCGTTGGACAACCTGTTTGAAGATTTCACCGGTGTCCCGCAGGCCTTCAAAGGCTTTCACATCCAGGACAGGTGTCTGAATCAGCTCGTCAAGACCATGCTCCAGGGCCCATAAGGCACCAAGCAGGTTGCCGCTGTCCACTGCGGACACGTAGCGAGGTTCGAGAGGGGTCAGGGTCTGAATATCGTACCAATTCAGCAGATGACCCTCATAGCGCTCCAGTTTGCCGATCGTCTCCATAGTATGCGTCAGCTTATCGACGACCTGATCCACCGTCAGATACCCGGAATCATGTGCGGCTAGCGCGCTGAGCATCCAGAGACCGATATTGGTTGGGCTGGTACGCATTGCCAGTTGATTCTGGTGGGACACCTGGTAGTTGTCAGGTGGAAGCCAAGAGGTCTCATTGCTGACAAAATCCGAGAAATAGCACCAGGTTCGTCGTGCAACCTCCCTCAGGAACTGCAGATCCTTCTCAGGGAGCAGGAATTGCGGTCGCTTCGCGTGCGGTCGAAGGATCAAGAGCCGACCGATCAGAGGGGATAGAAACCACAACACGAGCCAGGGGCTGGCCATCGCAAGGTTCGATGGCATCCAGCGCTGCACCGCCCAACCCACGATCCCACTGAATATGCTCGCCAGGCCCAAAGAAGCTACAAACAATGGCTGCCGACGCGGGGCACTCCAAGGGGTCACTTGGGCTGAAGTCCACTCGAGCAACCCACGCCGAGAGATAAGGCGGCGATACCAGACCCGCAGAATGGCATCCAGCGCCAGCCCGGCCTGGTGCGGAAGCAGCGCAGCCTCAGCAACCGTCCGCAGCAGGTCATGCGCCACCTTCGAGAAGGAGAAGCTCTTCAGCCCTTGGCGGGTGGTCGCCATTGTGAGGGGCTGCGCCAAAGGCTGGAAGAGCAGCTGCATGGCGACCACAAGGGTAGAGACCCACCCTATTTGCGAGGAGATCAGCCAGGAGGCCATGAGCAAACCCAGGCTGGTTACGGGCATCAGGCTCCGGCGCAAGTTGTCGAAGACCTTCCAACGGTTGAACCAGGAGAGAGGGTTTGGCCCTCGCCGCCCTCCAGGTTGGGGAACACGCGGTAATGTCCATTCCGCGATTTGCCAATCACCACGAATCCAACGATGTTGCCGGCGGGTGTAGCTCAAGTAGCTCTGCGGAAACTCATCATAGAGCTCAATATCACTGGCCAGGCCCACTCGGACGTAAGCGCCTTCAATCAAGTCATGGCTCAGCAACCACTCTTCAGGGAACCTCCCAGACAGCACTCGACTGAAAGCGCGCACATCATAGATACCCTTGCCATGGTAGGAGCCTTCACCGGCAAGATCCTGATTGACATCGGAAACGGCCTTGGTGTACGGGTCAATTCCGACTGCGTCTGCGAAGAGTCGGCTGAAAGGCGAGGCACTCGTGCTCGGCAGGGACGGGCTCACGCGCGGTTGGATGATTGTGTAAGAGCCGGGCAGGATTCTGCCTGCGGCATCGAAGCGCGGCTGGTTTAGAGGGTGTGCCAAGGTCTCGATCATCCTGCGGGCAGCGCCAAGAGGCAGTTGTGTGTCGCTGTCTAACGTGATGACGAACCTCACATTGGACAGATGATCCGGGTCGCCGACATATACCAAACGAGCGGCATCTTCACGCCGCGTTCCATCGATCAGACGATTGAGTTCTTCTATCTTCCCGCGTTTGCGTTCCCAACCGATGAATTTCTGCTCGGATTCACTCCACGTGCGGTCCCGATGGAAAAGGAAGAAACGCTCACCACCATACCGATGGTTGAGAGCTTCGAGGCTCTCGGTCACAGTCTGGAGCAGTTTTTCGTCGTCCTCACGATGCGCCTGATCCGAATCGGTGTAGTCCGTGAAGAGGCTGAAGAGCAGATTGTCTTCTTTGTTGGCCAGGTACCGGATTTCTAACTTCTCCACCTCTGCCCGGGTCGTCTCCGCGTCCCCCAGCAGTACGGGTACAACGACCAACGTTCGAAATGCGTCAGGAATGCCCGAAACCTCGAAATCCATCTTTGGAAGGGCTTGGGGTGGAAGTAGCCGCATGAGGAGGTAATTCAAAACCTGGAGCGCGAGTTGGCTGACAGGGATCAGCAAAAGGAGGGCGATCACAAGCCGGATCCCGGGCGTCTGTCCGCGCAGACCAAGCAGGACGATCAGGGAGATGAATACGGCGGAGAAGAAGCTGAGCCCAAGAAAGTACACTGCAGAATGATGGCGATATACCCACTGCAGGACGCGGAAACGTGGAGCCTCATGGCAGCGTATAAGCCGCGCAAGCTTGCGCCTTCCTTCACCAATCAGATAGGTCCCGACGTTGATCCACCGGTCATTTTCTGTCGCTTCACGTGTGGCTTGCGCAGTTAGCTCGATGGCTCGTTGTGCGACCTGGTCTTCCGCCTGACCGGACCGACGCGCGAGCTCTTCTATCGCCCGGCGATACCGATCGCGCGTGTCAAAATCCATCTTGGGATACACGCCAGATGGATCAGACCGAAGCAGTTGCTCCACACGGCTGAGTTGCTCGAAGATCCGGCTCCAATCCAACAGGGCGAGCTGTCGCAAGCTGGTAAATGCATTCCCAATCGATATCTGATCCTTCGTCTGGCGGTTTTGCTCACGCAGGTTGAGCTCGCTCAGAGGCTTGTGGTAAATGCGCTCCAGCCAGCTCTGGACCGGCACTAACGCCGCGTCTTCGTCGTAGAGATGATCGACCAGTTGCGAAGCGAAATAGGGGTTCGGGCCGGGTTGGGTTGCGGCAAGTTCTGCCAGGATAGAGAAGAGCTGGTTGGGATCTCGTCGGTTGGCCGTAATGAGCCTGTTCGCCCAGAAGCCGGCGATCTCACGTTCCCGCAGCTCGGTCAGAGCGCTGGCGGCGAGAGCCTGGATGCTCTCAATCACCGCGATGCGCAGCATCTGGGCGACAGCCCAGAGTTCGCCAATCGTCAATGTGCGCACGGATTGATAGGCCTCGATAAACGCAAGGATGTTCTCCCGGTCTAGACGCAAGTCCGTATGGGAAACGAGTTCCCTCGCCAAGCCGTAGATGCGCGGCAGACCCCGGTAGGGCTCGTTGGCGAGTGTCGGCAGCTCCTGGTAAAAACGGCGGGGAAGGTTCAGCTGAATGTCGCGGGCGTTGCTCTCGATGATGTACTCATTGTCGAGGAGCCACTCGGCGGTTGGAGGCACACTCTGTTCCAATCGACTCGCTTCGGAGAGATCCGAGCAAACCTGATGGACCCATTGACGGGCCAGCTCGAGCCGCTCGAGCAGTTCTGTGTTCCGCCGCGGATTTGGGTCCACCTGGTGGTCCGTGGCCAGACGCTGGGCATGCTCCTGGATCTGCGCCGGGGAGAGCGGCACCCCGGGGCTCCACACATCTCCGATCAGACTCAGGCGCTTCGGATGCAGGACGAAGACCGCGGGCGGGATCTCGCCGCTTTCCCGTAGCACAGCCACTGGGAACCGCAATGTTTCGATCGGCGCCTGGAGGATGAAAACGGTCTCCTCGGACACCAACCAACGTGTGTGATCCTCAAGCAGCCTTCGCTCCACGCCGTACTTCGATCGTCGTATCCACACTCCAGCGAAGAGGGTTCCGATGAATCCACCCACAAGGGTCGAAATCAGGGCAGAAAGGCCTCCGCTCAGAATCGGCTCCGGCCAATGAAGGACTATGAATGCAAATCCGGCGAGGACCCCGCACAGGATGAAAGCCAGGGTCGCACCGAAAGCCCGGCGCCAAAGGAAGGGGTCCCATCTACGTGCATCTCCATCCGCAGTCTTGCTCACCAATGCGGCGCGCCGGAAACCCCTCCTCTGTAACTTCCTGAGGGCTCCGCGAGCTTCATCTCGTTTTGCGAAGTAGCCTATAAGGATGCCTGCTTCCATTCTTCGTCCTTGCATCACCACTTGGTCTAGGCTTCTAGGCTTTGCGATGGATTTCACTGGATGGCAATGTACGAGGCAACGCTACCACTATATCGTCTTGTCGTGTCGCTGGCCTGAGCCGGAATTTCCGATTTGAACTTCACCTTTGTGCAAGATCATACGCCGTCTACCTTATTGGTTCATGCTCAGATCATTATGGCGTCTTTTGGGTGGCATCACGGCTCGCTTTGGCCGTTCCATTGACCGTGGTTGGTCTGTTTGCCGCGTCCAACTCAGCCTCACGGCTAACACCTGTCCCCGCTGAGGGACTTCTAGGCGCTCCATTCGGTGTCTCTCACGGTTCACTATCTATCCCTCCGGCAGGGGCAGCGCCGCGATCATTTTCAGCATGCTGCCAAAACACCCCCGCGTGAAGCGACCAACGCAGACTGCGCGGCTGCCGCGAAGGCCAAGTGAGAACAATCAAGAAGAGGGAGCTGCAAGGCGAGACTTCTTCCTCCCTTGCGCTCGTGGCTTCGCTCAACTTCTGTAACTTACGTCGATCATGCCCGAGTCACGACATGCCCGGAAGTAATCCACATGCCCGCAGCCGTAATCGGAGAAGCGGAGTACTGGGAGGAACTTGTCCGGCTTGGCGACTAACCACGACTTTGCCCGCCGCTGCTTTCCACTCCTGTCGTTGTAGACTATGAGCATCATGACAGAGTCCAGTCATTCGAACATCGCCTTTTCCATCGAGTTCGCATTGTTTCGAGCGTCATCGTCATCCTCAATTGGCTCGTCGTGCTCGTCATGACATTCATGCACGAGGTCCCGAAGTCTGTGGCAATGGGTATGCGCCTGCAAAGGATTCCATGAAAATCCTACTCTACAATCCAGACAACGGCGTGACCCGCAACTTTATGCCGCATCTTTGGATGTTTCTGCTGCAAGCACTGACCCCGCCTGGTCACGAAGTGGTGTTAGTTGACGGCAACGCAGAGCCCATGGACGAGCAAGGCATCGCGCGTTACGTACGTGAACACGATATCGATCTGGTCGGCATCGGTGCGATGACTCGCATGATCGCCAAGGCTTATCGCATGGCGGACGCGGTGCGCGCCGCGGGAGTGAAAGTCGTGATGGGCGGCCCTCACGTTACAGAAATGGCCGACGAGGCCCTCGGACGAGACGGCGGCTCACGCCATGCCGACGCAGTTGCTCTTGGCGAAGCGGATGAGACATGGCCGAGAATCGTGGAAGACGCCGCGCGGGGCTCACTCAAGGAGGTCTACGCGCCAGTGGATGATTTTGGCCTAGAGCGCAAACCGGCTTTGCAGCCGTATCCGGAGATTCCTTGGGACAAGATCAAACTGGACCAATTCAATTTGCTACCGGGCATCCTGCATCCTCTGCTGAAGCGCGTAGGCGCTGGTTGGGGAACGTTTCGGATCATTCCTGTGGAATCCGGGCGCGGCTGCCCATACGGCTGCGAGTTTTGCACTGTAACAGGATTTTTTGGTGACGCCGTCCGCTTTCGCACCAATCAAAGCGTGGTGAACGAGCTCTTGCTGCTCAAAGCGCGGGCGCACGAAGAGGGCGGCCAGATTGCCGTATTCTTCATCGACGACAATTTTGCCATCAACATAAAGCGGACAAAATCTTTGCTGCGAGATATCATCGCCGCCAACGCGCAAGTGCATTGGGTCGCCCAGATCAGCGCCAATCTGCTTCGCGATCAAGAGCTTGTTGACTTGATTGCTGCCTCGGGTGGTAAGTGGATCTTCATCGGAATGGAATCCATCGACCCGACCAACCTTATGGACGTAAAAAAGGGCTTCAACAAGCCAGGTGAGTATCGTGCGGTGCTCAATCAGCTCGCCGCTCGAAACGTCTTCGCGATCACTTCTTTCATCTTCGGTATGGATAATGATGAGCCCGGCGTCGCGAAGCGAACTCTAAAGGAAATTCGTACTTGGCCTCCGGGGCTGCCGATTTTTGGGTTGTTGACCCCACTGCCTGCGACACCGCTATACAAAAGGCTGGAAGCCGCTGGGCGGCTCACTCGTACCAGGCATTGGCAAGAGTTTATTCCCTTCGCGATGGCGCATACGCCGTTGAAGATGAGCATCAACGAGGCCCATACCGAAGTAAGCATTGGGTGGGCTGACTCTTATAGTCCGGAGGCAATCGAACAGGCGGTGGATTCGCTCAACCACAAGCCGCTGGGTTATCGCATCAACATCCTTATCGCGCGACTCTGTTTCCGTGGAATTTACTTTCCGCAAATGGGGCGCTTCGCCTGGTTAAAAACGATTCTCGAAAATCGGCGCATCATTCTCAAACTCATTAGGCAGGGGTTTGGGGCAGGGCTGCATGCCCCGGCGCCGGTTCTTGCAACAACACCAGTCCCGGAGCAGCAACCCTGAGCTGCTTTTTTCACCGATGATTGCTATTCGCGATGAACCCGGAGCAAGTTTCCGCGGTAGGAGCAACCACAGAGAACGCAAATGAAGATTTGTACCGAAGCAGATTACCTGCAAGCTCACCTCACCATTATTCAGGGAAAATCTCGCGCCATCGGTGCGGCTGCGCTTATCTTGGAGTGGATCGACAAGCGGTGGCCTAATAGTGGGCTACCGGAAAAGAGGAGTACTAGGAGGAAGATGTCCGGTAAGGCGACGCAATATAAAAGGGCGCCCCTTTTATATTGCGTCGGGTGAAGGTCCCATGAGCGGCGATACGTTCGGGCACGTCGAAGCGGTCAGCGCGCAGGACGGGAATGAAATCATTCGTCTGGTGGGAAACAGTTGAAACAGTGCGAACGTCATGCAAGCGGGCCGTGGCTTCAATCGGCGGGTTGCCGGAGGACTCCTTGGAGCAAACGACTTCGTCACCTTCGTCGAAATTGACGCAGACCATTTCGATCAGATGCGCGCGCGGCAAACGCACGTGAATTGGTAACGGTACCAGCTGTCATAAAAACGTAATACTAATCGCGATGAATGGTGGCAAATGTCGAACAAACGATGAACGAAGAAGGAGAAAGTGATTCGTCGGGTTTAGTCGCAACTTGCTGATTTCCTTCGATTAGGGCCAACTCCGGCAAGTTCTGATTAAGTTGGTCGCACGGCTGTTAACCGAAGGGTTGGGCGTCCGGCGCTCCTAATCTCCGAACAACGGTATGGTAAACCGTTGCACATCTCGTTTGAACATTACCTGGTCATGGGCGCGTTCCAGCGTCTCGTAGAGTTCTACTGGGTCGGTCGGCTTCTCTGCCTGCTTGCTGGCGAGCCGTTTTTTGAAATCAACCAAGATATTTCTCCTCTCACGCTATACGAGAGTACCGTGGTCCTACCGAAATTTCTCCGGCTCTGGAGAATTCTCGTGCCCGGCATACATCGCGTGGTCGGCATAGCGGGCGTAGCGCGCATATGAAGCGCCCGTTCGTGCTGCGAAACTCGCCTTAACCCAATTGCTCTTGGAGCGGTTCGTGATTAGCCGGTTGCGGCTTTTCCCCTCGCCCACGTAACGCCGTTGCTTCCGTAAATTTCATCATCGTGGAACCTGCCAACTTCTCGGCCGAAATAGGTGAACAGGCTGTCACTGTTTCGATACCCGAAGCATTCGCCGCCCCAGTTCCAGAACCAGTCCATGTTGCTTACTCCCTTGGACCTTTCGGCTTCGCCAACTCGCCCGAGTGGATAAGAACGGACCCGTCAGGCTCCGTGTCGCCGGCAGCGTACTTCTGTCGTGCGCCCTGCTCAATGACGTGACGGTTTTCTCGGAAGACTTCGAGCTTGTCGCGGTTGTCTCCCCTGAAGTCATCGTCCAGGGCTTCCCTACTGATGGCGCACCGCACACGCGTTTCTCCATCCTGTCCGAAGAAGTGAACAACCTCACGGTCAAAAACAAATCTCTCTTCTGGCGTAGGAAATTTCAGATCGTGCCGTTCAAGGGACCAGCGCACACGCTGCGCTATGAGGTTCGTGAACGGCTTGATGTCTACGTCGATGCTCGCGCGGTCCAGTGCGGCGAGATAGGCCTTGCGATCCCTCATGCGAATTACCGTCCACGGATAGCCGCCCGACGCCAGCATCACGTTCATCAGGAAACGGGCCATGCGGCCGTTTCCGTCCGGGTACGGATGAATGTAGCCGAAGAGCCAGTGCCCAAGCACGGCACGAACTGACGGCTCGCTTTCTTTTTCCAGTAGATCGAAGAACGCGGGCATGGCGTCGCGCACCGCCTCCCACCGCGGCGGCGCATAGCGCGACGTTCGCAGGTAAACAGCATTGTTCCGGTATCCTGCCAGATCGCTCGCACGGAGGAGGCCTGCCGTCACGGAGGGCTGGAACAATTCCCCGTACCACTCCTTGTGAGCCGCGCGCGCGCGCGCGCCGGGGTTTTCGCCGGCGAGAACCTTGCTCACCGATTCTTTTACGACCTGGAATGCTTGCCAGTAGCCGCGTGCCACCAGCGCGTCGCGGTTCCTGCGGTCCGCTTGATCAATCTCGGGGTTCCAGTCACCCTTGCGCACTCTTTCGATTATTTCCGGCGTGACCGAGTAGCCTTCGATCGACAGCGAGTGATAGGCGTCGCTTTTGTAAATTTCATCGACGTTCCGCAGATAGGCCTCGGTGTCCTTCGGCAGCCCTGGCGCCTTCGGGAAATTCTTGATGACCGTGTCGCGCGTCGCCTGCCACATCATCCCCAGGCGGCCCACAATGGGGGCGGCCCCCGGCCGCGGCCTGCCGAACGTCTGACTGGCTTCGAATGGATCGCTTTCACGCACGTCATATCCGGCGCGCTTCATCGCGCGGACAATCTCTTCCGCCAGTTCGGCGCGTCCGATGCGCCGAAACGCGCTGGCCAAATAACCCGCCTTCGTCGAGTTGCCGCCGTCGAGCATAAGTCGCAGCAGGTCCGATGTGTCGCCGAGGCTTGCCAGCACGACCTGCGATTCGACCGGATTCCGCACGAAGAAAGTCTCCCCCACCTCCACCAGCGATGCCGCCGGCGAGAAAAGACGCACTCCGTCCCGAATCACGAGATTTGCCGCCGCCGGCATTGCGGGCACTTTCAGGTCATAGACCGACGTGCCGAACAAAAGCTTGTTCAGATGGTTCGTGCCTTTCGGGCTGCACACCACCACCTGCTCCGGGATGACCGTCTTCTCGCCGTGAAGCAGAAGCGATTGCTCCGGTGAAAGGTGCCATTCGTTGCCGAAGCGCTCGTCACAGTAGCGTGCGCAGAATTCCCAGAACGACGCATACCACGGTGTGCTGTCGCCCGCGCGCGCGCCGGGGCTGGCGGAGATCAGCCAGCCTTTGATCACCTCCTGCAGAAAGCCGTTCTCCACAAGGCGTTCGCGATGGATGCGGCTTAATTCGTCGGAGCGGAACACACGTCTCCTGCCCTCCTGGAGCGCCTTGAGCACATCGAGGGATTCAGCCAGTTTTTCGTTCGGAGTCGCCATAAGCTCTCACCATCTTCCGGGCGATCACAAGCATATCGCGTTGTGCCGTTACAAGCATATCATGCCGTGTCACTATAAGCATATTATGCCGTGCGAATACAAGCATATCATGCTTCATGTAATATAAACCACAAAAATACAATAGGTTACGAGGATAAGTCTAGGGCCAAAATCAGGTTGAAAATAGCCCTATCAGGGCTCGGCCATGGCTCCGTTCTGAAAAGCTCAGGCGGGGTCGCGAGGGACAGCCATCGCGCGCAAGAGTGAGTGCTGCTGCCAATCGAACCATCACCACCAGCAGCAGTGCAACTGCAGCCACCACCATTCCAGCTCCACGACCTCCGCCCCCTCCTCCCATCATCATCATGATCGCCGTCATCATCGCCATGGCCATGGGCATCCTCACCATGGCCGTCATCGTCATCCTTCATCTTCTCTTCCTCGTTTTTTCCGCCGGAGATATTGTCCATGCCGAAGTATCAAATTCCTGGCTGTCCAATCGGGCAAGAATTCGCAAAAGCTACAGCGTTTTCCGCCCATCGCTGATGGTCATGGATAGTTTGCGCTCGATGAAACTACTCTCGGTGTCGCTTGCCTTGCAGAGAAGTTCGGTTTCGGCGACAACAGCATAGTTTTCTTCAATCATTGCTTTCGCCTTGCGTGCACATAGTGGCTACCTTAGTAAGGTAGTGATCTGAAGTTAAGTCTCCATGGAAGACAGTTTCACACCCACAACGGTCTAGGGAACCGTTGTCTTCGGGTCCCCGACCAGCATTATTTGATTCCCCGCCAAATAACGCAGCGATGCTATTTCATAAGGGGCATGGGTTTGTTTGATTGCATATCGACCCAAATGTTGTCTTCGTACCGGAGATCACTCCCTACAAGCCGACTTTCGAGGAGTAATCAGCTTCCGTGAGTAAATTGACGATCTGTCACCGATGCGAATGCTCCACCGCCTGTTAGGCATGGATATGCGCTTCGCTTGGAACGCGGTGAGCGCGTTCTACCACCACATAGGCACAGCGGCGGGCTAATCGACATGCGGCGTGTTTACAAGCCGAGAAACCTTCCAAGCTTAAAGAGCAGCAGAATCATCAGCAGCAAGAGAAGCGGTACCGCGATTGAAAACACGAGAGCATCGTGGTTTGAAACGTACCCTTGTTTCAGCGCTAAAGCAGCGAGAAACGAGAGAATCGGTAGATTCAACGTGGCCGCAGTGATCACTCCCGGCATTAAAGTGCGCTTCGCAACCGAAACCGCGATGTGAGGAACAAGAGAGTTGAGCAGCATCGCAACTATGTATCCGAAAGTGACATTGCCCCAGAAGGTTATTCTGCCCGATAGTGTGCTGAGTACAGTTATGGCAAAAGCAAGAACTGTGAACACGACTACGGCAAATCGAAACACCGCCGGCTGAACTCCACCAAACCACGGGCCTGATCGTCGGGTCCATCTCGGCATGCCGATCGCCTCTTCCGTGTTGTGAAGAGCGACGAGAACCGGAAAAAGCAACTGCAAATAACGAAACGTCATGTCTGCCAGAAAACAAGAATAGCTTGGAGGAGCCTGCTCACTTCAAGATCAATAGACATAGGATACGCCCGTGTCTCAATCGTGATCGGCGGCCAAGCCGACTCCGCGCAAGTTGAAACTCTTGACGATGCTAGCCAGGTGCGCTGCGTCGGGGCGCTCGGCTTGCTCCATGCGCAACCATGCCACAGCCGCCTCGATTACGGCGCCGGTCCAGCAGGAGGCTACCAAGCCACGATCGCGGGCGTCGATTGAGGGCGCTGCCCTCTCTAACGCTGCCGCGACCGACCGCACGTGGCTTTCGATCACTTCCCGGCGTATCTCCTCGGGACGGCCACCCAGCGTGGCCGCCTCCAACAACATGCGGGTCTCCAGCGGGTTTTCGGCCAGCCAGCCGACGAAGCTCTCAACGGCCTGAGCCATTTGTGCGGCAACCTCAGTTTGGCGTGCAATGGCCGTCGTGAGTGCTGTGGCGAGACGCGCGCCTATTTCGCGGAGAGCCTCGGCGTAAACATCCTCCTTGTTGCGGAAGTAAAGGTAGAACGCGCCAGTGGAACTATCGGCTTTAGCGACAATCATGGGCACGGTTACTGCATGGTAGCCGAGCCGTCCAAACAACGCGATCGCCGTGTCGAGGAATCGGCGGCGGCGCTCTTGCTTGCGCTTGGCCATCTTCTTGCTGGTTTTATAGTGAGCCACTGAGGGCCTCCTTGAGGCCCGCGTGAATGGAGTGATAGCGCGGGATGAAGCCCAGTTCCACGCGGGCGCGCTCGCTCGAGAGCACCTTCGGCGTGGTCACCAACCGGAGCACGTGTGGCGTAATGGCCCGGTCCACCCAGGAGGCACAGGCCGCGTAGCAGCGCGCCACTGGCAGAGGAAGGTAGACCGCGCGCCGTGCGCGCAGCATCTCCGCCATCGAATCCAGGAACTGACGCCACGTTGCCGGCTCGCCGTCGCCCACGTTATAGGCGCGCGGCTCCTGCGCCGCACGCTCCGCAGCCAGCAGGAGAGCCTCAGCCCCGTCCTCAACATACAGAAAGCTGACCCTCACGTTGCCGTCTCCCGGCCAAGGACAAAAGCCGCGGCGCAGCCTCCCGCCGAGTTCGCTCAGGATCCGGCTGTGCGGGCCATAGACTACTCCCATGCGGCAGATGGTCAGTTCAGGCAATCCAGCAGCCTGAAACAATCTCTCAATCTCCAATTTCGCTTTTCCGTACGGGATGACTGGACGGCACGGCCAGCTCTCGTCGGCCTCGCCGGCAATGTCGCCATAGACTTCGGCTGCACTGGCGAAGACCCACCGGCACACGCCCTGCCGCCGTCCCCAATCGAGCAGATTGGCGGCAATCTTCAGGTCGCAATCGGCCAACTCCCGATCACCGCAGCCAGCGTAGGCTCCGGCCAGGTGAATCACAGCGTCAGGCGCGGGCCAGCCTTCGATTGGCTGGCGAAGATCTGCGATCCGGCCAGCCTCTGGACACGGCCGCCGGGCAACACCCGTCACCTCCCAGCCGCGCTCCCGCGCTTTCTTCACCACCGAACGGCCGATGAGGCCGCCCGCTCCAGTCACAAGAATACGCATAGCATCACCTCGTCCCGTTCAAGTGGACCAGAGTCACGGTGACCTGGTCCTCGTCGCGGGTCATCTCTTTGAGAGCGCTCAGCCCCCGCAGCGAGCCCTCGCGCTGAAACATCGCCACGTAATGCGGGAAGGGGCTGGGCTTATCAAGCCCGGCGAAGGTCTTCCCGCTGAACAACAGGATGAAGTCGAACGATTGCGCGGGCAGCGCGGGCTCTATGACTTCGAAATCGGTGAATGAATCGCCGCGGGCAATCACTTCATCGATCGCAGGCTTGATGTTCCGGTCGAAAGAAGCCCGCCAGAGGAGAGCGGTGCCGGACTTGCAGCGGATCTCGATTAGAATCGCGGGCCTGTTGACCGCGGCCGCTGCCGGCCGATCGGCGAGGTGGATTGGCGTTACGGTGACCTGATCCTCGTAGGAGGTCATCTCTTTCAGAGCATTCAGCGCCTGCGGCGAGCCCGCGCGCTGGAAGAGCCCGGCGTAATGATGGAAAGAGCCGGGCTGATCGAATTCAGCAAAGCTCTTCCCGGTGTACAGCAGGATAATGTCGAATGGCTGCGAGGGTAGCGCAGACTCGATGATTTCGAAATGGGTGATCGAATCGCCGCGAGCGATCGCCGCATCGATCGCGGGCTTGACGTACTGGTCGAACGAGGCCCGCCAAAGATAGGCGGTGCCCGGCTTGCGGCGGATCTGGACCAGAATCGCAGGTCTGGCGACTCCGACCGGCAGCGGTCGATCGACGCTGACGGTGGGCAGTGCCGCCGCCGTCGCCGCCGCCACCAGAATGAGTACGAACCAGCGCGGAGTGCGGGCGATGGTACGCATCGAGGCGCCGCCGAAGCGGGCCGCGACTCCGGGCTCTTCCACGCGGCGCACGAAGAACGTGCCGGCCACCACAACGATGCCGGCCATGCCGAGGAGGCTCTGGGAGCGCAGCAGGCAGGCCAGTCCGGCGCCGCATAGCCATCCGGCCAGCATCAGCGGGTTCCGCCAGCGGCGAAACAGGCCAGATTCGACCAACTGCGCCGGCGGTGTTAAGGGATTTGGCGTGCCATCGCCACGGAACGTATACGTCCAGAAGGACCAGACGGTTAACGCGACACTTGCCAGAATTAGGAGTACGGCGACCGGTTCAATCCAAAAGGGCAGCCGCCAGACGAGGCCAAACCGGTGGTCGAGCCGCAGAGCCGCCCAAGGCAGACCGGCGAAGTAGGCCAACAGTGCGAGTAAAGAAGCCAGCACGGAACAGAGGAGACGTTTCATATAAACAAGAATGACATATCATTCTTTATTTATAAAGCATTATTTCGCAAACAGAATCAGATAGGGAAATAAGGCTGCGATGGAGAAGCACCTCAGGCTGCCAGCAGCCCAATGCATTCATCCATAACGACTTGCGATCCCGCAGAAGCAATCTCAGGGGGATCGGTAACGGTAAACGCGCTTGTATTGACTGGTCTGGCCACCTTCCGGGTGGTCGGTCATGCGGAAGTAGTCCATGTCAAGGTCCCGTCTGTCTCGCACAATTCAGGGCAAGCGGGTGCAACTTTATCGGCTGCTTATCGTATTTACCTCCAGGAGGTGTACTCATGCGAACCATTCTGCGAATGCTATTGGTCTGCCTGGTTGTGCCGGCCGCGGTCACACTGGCTCAGGAAAAGCCAGCCGCGCCTGCCCCGGAGAATCCGCTCAGCACGTGGAATAAGATGGCCTACGGAAGGGTGAAGGATATCCTGCTGCGCTCCGCCGAGAAGATGCCGGCGGAAAATTACAGCTTTAAGCCCACGGAGGCGGTCCGGAGCTACGGCCAGATCCTTGGACATGTGGCCGATGCCCAGTATCTGTTTTGTTCGATCTCGCTCGGGGAGAAAAATCCCGCGCTGGACATCGAGCACACCAAAACATCGAAAGCCGATCTCATAGCGGCACTGAATACCGCTTTTGCGTACTGCGATAAGGCCTACGACGGCATGACCGATGCGTCGGCGGTGCAAATGGTGAAGCTCTTCGGCAATGACGCGCCGAGACTCAGCGCGCTCACAGTCAACAACATGCACGATCTGGAACACTACGGCAACCTGGTTACGTACATGCGCCTGAAGAACATCGTTCCTCCCAGCAGCGAGCAGGCGCCGCAGGCACAAGCACAGCCGAAGAAATAGCGGACGTTGGAAGAGTGCTAAGGCGGAAGAGCCAGCCGGGGAGCTCTGGTTCGGAGGGGTGTGGAAAGAATCGATGGAACGCTGGTTGAGATTAGAGATGCACTTGCTCACGGCCGAGTGTCCGCTGCGATCCCTGACGACAATTTAAGGCTTCTGAAATTCTCGACCCCTGCGAGAGGGCGCGTTCGCGTAACTTTCAACGAAACGCTATCCTCCCCTTGGTTCACCGCTCAAAAGAGGCGCGTTATTGAGGCGATTCAATCGGTCTACCAAAATGCACTCTAGGTCATGGGTGAACTGAGGTACTGAACACGCAATCACGACCAACGTTAGGAGAGCGCATATGAGCCATCGCGGGCGGGTCGTCGGCAAACAAGAAGTAATTCGGTTCCTTCCGGTTTGCCCGTCACCCGCCCAGAATGTTGCACTCACGAGTGCGCAGGTGGAGTTATGGGAACGGAGCCACCTCCTCTATTGCGGCAGGCCGATTTTGCAAAAACAAAGACTACCGGGTGGGGCCCGGCCTTGACTGGATTGCCGTCAACAGCAACCAGAGCACGCAGGTTCCGACCACCGCTCGTTGAAATAGCCCCGCATTTAACGATCCTTGAAAGATGAGGAATGCCACAAAGGCGGCTAACGCGAGGAGCGACAAGGCCATCAGCGATCGATACGAAAATCGTCGGCGTGCGTCGTACTTCAGGCGTCTTGATATCAGCAACATGGCCGGAATCAACGCCAAAAAGGATATAAGCAGCGTTGCGCGAAGTCGGATTATCTCCTTGTTGATCGTGAAAACACGTGATGCAAGTCTGCAAATAAAAAAAGGCGCGCAGCCTATCCGCCACGCGCCCTAAAAATCATCTCGACCAATTCTTACTTCGCAGCCGGCGCCGCCACCACCTTCGTAAACGTCGATTCCAGATCGGATGTCCACGTGTTGCCGCCATCTGTGGACGATTCATATTTGAGTGTGTATTGCGTCTTGGAAACTTCCTTCTCGGTCAAGCGCGTCTTCATCGGCTTACCTTGCATCATCGTCTCGGTTATCCAAGTCCAAGTGTCGCCGCTGACATTTCCTTTGGCCGTGATCAGTTCGCCCCAACTGTCGAATGCGTTGTAGGTGTACATTTTTGTTTCCGGGTCATATCCCAATACGGCCATGATCTTAAAGTCGCCCACCGGTGACTTGTTGTCCGAATGACCCACAATAAAAAATCCTCCGGACACCCATTCCCACTTTTGAGTTGACGACACCGGTCCGGTCATATCGTGCGCAGTAGATTTGCCCTCTTCTTTCCAGTTGCCCACAAAATATGCGAGCCGCTTCACCTCTGGTCCTGGTTTCGGCGGTCCTTGCGGAGCCTGCGCCTGAATCGAAAGTCCCAGCAACAAAACACAAATCGCAACCCACCCGATTATCCGTTTCATGTGAGATCTCCTTGCAAATTTGCACTGCACCCGACAGCCTTTATTATTGGCCGGCAGGCGGTTGCCATAGTTCCACCTTGTTTCCTTCCGGATCGATGACCCAAGCAAACTTTCCATACTCGGACTCGTCAATCTTCTCAAGTACATTGCAACCTTCTTCGCGGGTGCTGGTGTCATTTGGGTTGTTGCATTGGTGGCGGCCTAGCCAGAGTGGGCCGCCAAGTGCTCACGCCTTTGCATCCTCAGTGTTAAACGGCAACAATAGGTTAGCGTTCATCTTCGGGAAAGTGTGATTAACGAGATGATAGTACTTCTCCCACTCACCAATCGAAAAGGCACGCGCCATGCCGATCAGTTCGTACAAATGGCGCGTTAGTTCGGGGTGTCCAATATCGGCGGTAAGATATTGGAAGTGTTTATTCTTTCGCTGACCGCTTTCTGTGACCGGATTGCGCTTCTTAAGCTCTTCCAAAACTCCGGGGGCCAGACGCGAATAGACAAGATCATTCACGATACTTCCCACGATGGGAGACATTCTCCCGTCATTCCAATTCCATCCTTTGAGCCGAAATATTTGTTTGTAAAACTCCGTGGGGAACGTCCTTACCCATTCCAATAGCTCTTCGGAGATGAATCGCTTGAGGATTTCTTGGAGAGCTTCGCGGTTTCGTATTTCCTGATACCCTGTCGCCTCATCAACCAGCGCCACAATCCCCACTTTGGCGAATGCACGAACGAGGATTTCCGCTTGCTTTGCAATATGTTCCTGCTGATGGTTAAGCTCTTTGGCTTCGCGGCATGCGAGGATCGCATCACATATCTCGGCGAGAATTGTTGCTTCATACCCATACGACAGTGATCCATGTCCACGGAAACGGACAGGGTTTTTGATCATCTCCATTAAATTGTCGGAAACAAAGGGTTTAATTGATTTTGTGGTGGCAAAATTGGTCAACCGATCACCGCCGCCTTTTGTGGCAGTTCCCGCACTCATCTCCAAAGCCAAGAGCATTCCGGCTTGCGTAATAACTCGACGTCCGTCATCCAAGACATAGCAGGGAATGTCCATGTTGCCGATCTTCAACGGGCGATCCGGCGAGCCATATTCAGCCGTTGGATACTGAATCCCCTCTTTGCTCCATCTTGCCTGTGCAGCATTAGACGCAATTTCCTTACGCGCTTCTTTTGAGAGCTTCTCGGCGCGAGCCTTTCCACCAAGCGATTGAATGTCCTTTTCGTCTTCCATACTCCACCTCTACCCCAACCTAACAGAATCCAGCAAGGATAGCAAGCACAACATTTTCAATTCAGAAAATACTGCTTGACATGCTTGCAAGCAAGCAGTAACATGAACTGGTCAAACAAAAGCCCCGCCTCAGTTGGCACTGAGAACGGGGCCAAATCCAGCAGCGGGGTAAGCCGCATGCCGAACCCTAAACGCATTATCGGCTTCCCGCTAGAAAAGGCAAGCCGAAATGAACGTCCTACCGATTGAGAAGCAAATCCAGATCGTCAATGCGCTTGTAGAGGGCAATTCTATCCGGGCTACGGCTCGTATGGTGGGAGTCGAGCATAAGACGGTGATGCGCGTCCTGCTTCGCGTAGGAGATCATTGTGCGCGTCTGCTCAATGAGCGCATGCGCCGCCTTCCCTGCAAGGTCGTGCAAATGGACGAAATCTGGACGTATGTTGGGAAAAAAGAGAAGCAAGTGCGGCCCGGAGACAACCCGGAACTGGTGGGAGATCAATACGTCTTTGTGGCGATGGATTCAGAAACGAAGCTAATTCCGTCATTTCGTATCGGCAAGCGCAATGCAACCAACACTTGGTACTTCGTTCAGGACCTACAGACTCGGCTTGCAAACCGTGTCCAGCTCACCAGTGATGGGTTCCGGCCCTACAAGGCCGCTGTGGAGGATGCGTTTGGTATGGATGTGGATTATGCAATGCTGGTGAAAATGTATTCGGACTCCGGCCAAGCTGATACTCGCTACAGCCCCGGCGAGATCGTAGACTCTCGACCTATCCCAATCACAGGTAACCCTAAGCTGCACCTAATTTCCACGTCCCACATTGAACGGCAAAACTTAACGATTCGCATGCAGCTTCGCCGTTTCACGCGGCTCACAAATGCTTTTTCAAAGAAGCTGGAGAATATGAAGGCTGCTCTGGCTCTACACTTCGCGCATTACAATTTTTGCAGGATTCACCAAACGCTGAGAGTTACGCCTGCTATGGCTGCTGGAATTGAAGAATCGGTGTGGTCACTAGATCAACTTTTGGCTTGAGCAGATTGTTTCGGAGAGGTTCCAATTGCCTTGAATACTTTAGTTACTGAAGATACGGCCTCTTTGCAATTCGACTCCACAACTGTGTCGCCGTATTCTCTAAGGATTTTCTTTTGCTCTTCCATGAATTTCTGAGCCAGTATTTTCGCACGCTCGTTTGACATTTTAGTTTCCTCCCGGATTGATTGTGATTTCAGCGTGTGGATAATTTTTCTCCACAATATACTCCGCAAACCGAGTTGCCCAATATTTTTGCGTGAGTTTCTTTAAAGCGAGATGATTGTCAAACTCCTTGCTGATCCTAATTCCGTGCTCCACCGTAGCGATTACATCTCCAGCCCTAATGATCTCATTTGCGGCAACACCTTCTTTAACGCTCTCTGCCGCTTTCTTCACCATTTTATCCCACTTCGGCTTGTGTGTTGTATACAGTGTATCAAATCCCTTGGCAACAAGTTTGTGCAGCTTGTATGTATCGAGACTCATCGCGCCTCACAAATATCTGTAGGACATGAGGGTGCCGTAGATTCCCGTACCTATGACCAGGAGGACGAACAGACTGACGCAGGAGAAAAATAAGCAGCTATTTGGATGCAGTAGCCAAGCAAGTGATAGCAGGGTGGTGATCAGAAAGCCCCAAAACGGGAAGATCGCTAAACGTCCCGCTTTGGTATAGCGTGCCGTGATCTTGTCATCCGTAGAAGAAGGAAATGAGGCTGCCTGAGCAAATATGAAACCGCCAAAGACAAGCAATAGTCCTGCTAGCGCACCGGAGGCCCCTAAGATGCCGATAATCACGTCTTTGGCTTCGGGCATGGTATTTATTTATCATTGCAGTGCTCTCGACAGCAAGGTCTCATTTGGGGACAGTTCCAAATCACTAAACCCCAAATGACACCACTACCTCTTCGCGCAAGGCTTTGACAAGCGCGTGGAGATCGTCCACGCGGTAATTGACCATGAAGGTGGCTTCGCTGGGTGCAAAGTGGTCGCCTTGCGACGAACCAATCGACCAGATAGTTGTTCCGGAAACTGGCTTACCTTCACCGTTGGTCCACGTGAACGCTGCGCCACCCCACTCTTGGACATCGATCCCGAGATGTCGTTTGTACCAGGCTTGTAGTGCTGGAGCGTCTTTGGCTTTGAAGAAAATGCCGCCAATGCCGGTAACTCGTTTCATAGAACCACCGAGATCGAGTATGGTGAGACGTAGTGTGTCTTTTGCAGTTTAACGCCGAACCCTACAAAGGCGCTGGTCATCAACAGACCGAGGCGGCCGAGCGCATACTCACTGAGAAAATGCTGCGCCGGATTAATCTCCGTGCGAAGAATATGCAAAAGAAGCACGGCGGAAACGAAATAAAACAGCGCGATGACGCTCACGGTTGCGATACGCAGCGTCGTTCTAGCCTCTACGGCTGGATTAGCAGTCGCAGCGCGTTCGAGGGTCATTGCAGGTCGTCTCCCGGAGTGAGGCTAGATATTGTACGTTCTATTCGGTAGTGATGGCAATTTCAAGTCGCTCTACCTCCATCCCGTCAATGAAAGCCGTGGAGCTGGAAGCGCCTCAATCAGGACGGTTGACGTAATATCGCCATTACACTCAACGACGCTGATTCTAAAGTAATTTCTTCGCGAGTTGTCGGCTAACCTTACCTTGGGATTACTTCCCGCTTGCTCGTGACTCGGCAGCAATCGGCGCAGGCATACATTGGGCGACGCTCAAGCGGGGGTTGTCGAGGTTTTGCGAGAAATTCCAAAGTAGGATTTTACGTTGCTGCGCAGAAAAAACCTAAACCACCGCACTCCGATGGCGGCCGGGACGAGAAGTAAGAGCACACTAAGCGCCCTCATGGCCAAGACACTCCACCACGCCATTCCTCCTCCCGGCATGAGCAAAAAGCCCACTATCGGAAGAGTACAGGAGGTCGCAAGAAGGCCGCCGAAGACAAGCATGGAAATCCTGGCCCACCGCCACGCTCGCATCAATCCGATGCCAGTGGCCACGCCACAGAGAGACATTGGCAGCATGACGATCGAGGAGCCATGCATGACGTGGCCCATCTCCCCCATCGGCGGACTATTAGCGAAGAGCGAAAGGCTTACCAACAGCGTGAACCCGCTCAAAGCGATCACCGACAAGCCGATGTCCCCTATCTCCTTAACACACTTCGCTTGAGCACGCTGTATCGGATCTAACTCTGGACTTTCCGCCCTCTTTGCTGCTTCGGCATTGATCCGCTTGCAACTGAGGAAGGCCAACCATGCAGTCGCAGCCTGGAGCAAAAACAGTCCAACGGCCTCGGGATCAATACTTGGTGAGGGGTGGAACGGTATACAAAAAACAAACAAAGACGTAACTAACCACGCGAGGGTAGCCACAAGTCCCTGCCGCAAACCCAAGTAAAAAAATCCGGGGCCGCCCAAGAAAAAAGCCAGCATTGCCGCCAACCATGGTCTTTTTGGCTCACTCATCATTGGCGTCCGGTGTTCGCCTCGGAGGTCGCAACAGGTTTAACTTCACGGCTGGCCTCTGCCGCAAGGACATTCCTATCATGGCCACTAGGATGAATATTATTTAACTCTATTGGTAGGCTCTTGCATCCCGGTCCGACGTACAGGTGTGCTGTCTAGGGTAAGACGCCAAAAAGTCCTTTGGCAACCGCTAGGATGAGAGCAGTGAAAGCAAGCCAGGTCCTGGGCAAATGGTCGGCAACCCTTACCTTACCGGATTACGGAAGGGTTGCCCGTCACTCGGGCGCAGCGCCCGGCACGAACCGAGACTTCCTGACATTAGGGGGTCAGCTTTACCGCTCACTAGCTCATGGGCTGAACAGTTGTTATGGTGTAAGCCACGTCAGGAGGCAAATATGACGAAGTGGATTCTCACGGCGGCCTTGATCGTTTCGGCGCTCCAGTCGACCGCGATAGCGCAATCGAAAGACACTCTGGTCGGCACCTGGAAGCTTATATCTTCC
>Ga0209039_10000618_pt1 | contig 34216 bp, 25 predicted proteins | sample BogFormECP12_OM1_FD_188238 | JGI IMG/M metagenome (GOLD analysis project Ga0209039, IMG submission 188238) | Bog forest soil microbial communities from Calvert Island, British Columbia, Canada - ECP12_OM1 (SPAdes) (version 2) | ecosystem: Environmental > Aquatic > Freshwater > Wetlands > Bog ... | reverse complement strand
AGAGTCCATATCTCAAGCCACCTCCACCTCAGGATATACCTCCGTCCTGGTCGCCAAGGAGCGAGCAGTCTACACGGCCTTCCATTCGTCGGAGTTTGCCAAACCGGCCCCGATCGCGTCAGCGGTGGTATACCCACCGATCTGTCAGCTAGCAACCATGTATTCACTCTGGACGAGGCCGCTGGCGTACTCCCGCGTCGCGATGTGCTTGAGGACGATGTCGTGAGCTACGGCTCCAAAGAGCGGAATCCCATCCCCGATGAGTATTGGGACGCGAGTAATGACGAGGCGCTGAATGAGCCCAGCCTGAAGAAAGTGCTGAATAGTGATCCCGCCGTCAACGTAAAGGTGCCGGAAGCCGCGCGCATCAAGCTGAGACACGATTTTGGCGGGAGTCCCCGACATATGCTCGACGACAGCCCCAGCCGGAGCGGGGGCGAGCGGTTTAGTGCTGAGCACGAAAACGGGCTTCTTGCCGTAGGGCCACGTGTCAAAGGCCAGGACTGTCTCGAAGGTCTTGCGCCCGATGACTAACGCATCGACCGTCGCGATGAACTCGTCGTAGCCATGGGGTTCGCCGCCGCCGGGCGGTAGGAAATCGAGGTCACCATTGGCGCGCGCAATGAAGCCGTCGAGGCTGGTGCCAATAAAGACCGATACTTTCACTCTGTGTCCACCTGTTGCAGATTATAGACCGTCCCTGAGACGTGGTTCCCAGCATAACGCGCATCGCTGGCTCCCGACTCGGAAAACATAGCAATGGCAGGTGTCACTCATGTGTAGTCGCGCAGCATTGAGGTATCGGCAGCCACAAGGGCGTATCCCGACCCGTCGCAATGGAAGCGGAGCCCCATAAGAGAACCCGTCCCTGAATCTCCGCGCACGCCCGCCCTCAACGCCACAGCCTAAGTGAACAGCATTGGGCCTAAACCGCTGGGGGACAAGGGGGCTTTTCTCGTGCGGGCAACCTACGGGCCGAGTGGGGGGCGCCCTCTGGGCCCTGCCGCGATGCCATCCGGCCCCGCCTATAATCGAATCAGTGGAACTGGAAAAAACACTGCTGCGCAAGGTCGGCGAAGCCATCCACCGCTTCAAGATGATTCGCGACGGCGACCGGGTGGCCGTGGCGCTCTCCGGAGGGAAGGATTCGGCCACGTTGCTGGAGGCGCTGCTGCTGCTCCAGAAGCGCGCGCCCATCGATTTCTCGGTGTGCGCCTTCACCGTGGAACAGGGGAAGTTTCTGCGCCCCATCGAACCGCTCGCCGAGTACCTGAAACAGCGCGGCGTGGCGTGGACCTATTACCGCGACGCTCCCTCCCTTCGTCTGCTCGACGACCAGCCGGAGCACGGCTGCGACCTGTGCAGCCGGTACCGGCGGCGCGCGGTATACGAGGTGGCCCATGGACTGGGCGCCAACGTGATCGCCTTCGGGCACACCGCCGACGATTTCTGCGAAGCGCTGCTGCGCAACATGCTGTTCACCGGCAAGCTGAGCGCGCTGCCGCCCGTGACCAACTCGCGCGACCGCGAATACCGGCTCATCCGCCCGCTGGTGTTCGTGACGGAAGACATCACGCGCGCTTATGCCCAGGCGCTGGGCGTTCCGGTGGTGCCGTGCGGGTGCTCGCAAAAGACCGGCACGGTGCGGCGCGCGCTGCGCGACATGTTTGCGGAACTCGAGCGCCAGTATCCGCACCTCAAGGAAAACATGCTTTCCGCCATGGGCAACGTGGATGTCGGGCGGCTGCTCGACCCGCGCCTGCTGCACCTGGAAGGCGCGCCACGGCGGGAAGTCTTCCCCATCGTCACGGAACTGTAACCGCATACGGATTGACCCGCAATATCCACACCGATTAAGATAAGGTTCTCTCGTTTCAAGCCGTTTTATGAGATTACTTCCACGCGAGGAGCACTTCTACCAACTGTTTCTGAAGCAGGTGGAGATCATCTCGGGGGCATCCGCGCTGCTTCTCGACGGAGTCCGCGCGGGGAATTCGCGCCTGGCCGGATGCGCCACGGAAATCCTCTCCCTGGAGCATCGGGGCGACGAAATCATCCACGAGATCTTCACGCGCCTGAACCAGACCTTCATCACGCCCATCGATCCCGAGGACATCCACAATATTTCTTCGGCGCTCGACAACGTGCTGGATGGGATTGAGGACACCGTGCACCGGCTGGTGTCGTATCGGATCAACCCGATTCCAGCCACCATGGTGACGCTGGCGGAAATTGTCGCCCGTTGCGCCGGGACGTTGAAAAGCGCCTTCGAGGCCCTGGAGCAGAACGGGGGAATCATGGCGCACTGCATCGAAATCAACCGGCTGGAGAACGAAGCCGACCTCATCGGGCGGAGCGCGGTGGCGGACCTGTTCAACAAGGAAAAGGATCCCATCACGCTGATCAAGCTCAAAGAGGTGTACGAGTTCTTCGAGAACACCATCGATAGCTGCGAGGACGTGGCCGACGTTCTGCAGAACGTGGTGGTCAAGAACAGCTAGTCATGTCCACTTTCACACTCGCCGCCCTGATCATCGGGATCGCGCTGGTGTTCGATTACATCAACGGCTTCCACGACGCGGCGAATTCGATCGCGACGATTGTGGCCACGCGCGTCCTGACGCCGTTTCAAGCGGTGTTATGGGCGGCGTTTTTCAATTTCGCCGCGGCCTTCATTTTCGGCACCGCGGTGGCCAAGACGGTGGGCCAAGGGTTTGTGGACCTGAACCTGGTGACGCCCTACGTCATCATGGGCGGCTTGGCGGGGGCCATCGCGTGGGACCTGATCACGTGGTGGCTGGGACTGCCCACCAGCTCCTCGCACGCGCTGATCGGCGGGTACGCCGGAGCGGCCCTCGCGCGGGTGGGGATGGTGCGGGGATTCTCGCACAGCCTGGACGCGCTGAACGTCGGCCGGGGCGGCGAATGGCCGCTCACGCTGACCTTCATCGTGGTGGCGCCCATGATCGGGATGATCTCGGCGTACCTGCTGATGGTGGGGGTCTACTGGCTCTTTCGGGGATCCAGCCCGAGGAAAATGGATAAGTATTTCCGCAAGTTCCAGTTGCTATCGGCGGCGGCGTTCAGCTTGTCGCACGGCTCCAACGACGCACAGAAGACCGCGGGGCTGATCACGGGGGTCCTGTTCACTTCGCATTACGTGCATGTGTTCGAGATCCCGGCCTGGGTGCTGTTGCTGGCCTATTCAGCCATCGCGCTGGGCACGCTGAGCGGCGGGTGGCGCATCGTGCACACCATGGGCGGAAGGCTGACGCGGCTCAAGCCCCGCAGCGGGTTCTGCGCGGAGACGGGCGCGGCGGCGGCGGTGCTGTTCGCCACCCACCTGGGGCTGCCGGTTTCCACCACGCACGCGATTGCGGGCGCCATCACGGGCGTGGGCAGCATTCAGCGCATGAAGGCCGTGCGATGGGGCATCGCCAGAAACATCGTGTGGGCGTGGGTGCTGACGATCCCCGCGGCGGCCATCATCGCGTACGCATCGTTCTGGGTGCTGCACCTGGCGATGGGGGCGTAGAAAAAACCGGGAAACGTTCCGTCTGTCACCGGGTTTGTTGGATCACCCACTCCGTCAATAGCGCCGTGGCGCCGGATGAGCGCAAATCGGTCTTGTCCAGCACCGCGGCCACGAAGTTCTCTACACAGGGGTAGTGCAGATTGTCCGGCGCCGGGATCTGCTCCGCGCCGCCGGGATGCAGCAGCTCAGGGCCGTTGAGCGGCGTCAGATCGATCTCGCCTTCCGTGCCGCGAATGCGGAATTCGTCGCGGGCCACACGCGAGTGCCGGCGCGAATCCACCAGGCTGCGGACGCCCGTCGCATGTTCCATCATGACCGTGGCATTGTCGTCCACCTGGATGGGATGGATCAGCGTGGAGAGGTGGCCGCTGACGCGCATAGGTTGGCCGAACAGGTAGTTCATCAGGTCGATGCGGTGAGAGCCGACGTCGTATAGCGCGCCCCCGCCGGCGCGGGCGGGGTCGATCAGCCAGTCGCGGAAACCATCGGCGGGGTAGAACCAGTCGTGGGCTATCGCTTCGGCGAAGACCGGGCGGCCAATGGCGCCGGATTCCATCAACTCTTTCGCGCGCGCCACCTTGGGATACATGCGGCGGTAGTAGGCTACGCCCAGCGTGCGGCCGGCCTCTTCGGCGGCCTGCTGCATGGTGAGGGCTTCGGCGTAGTGGAGCGCCATGGGCTTTTCGCAGAGCACGTGCTTCGCGGCGCGCAGGGCGGCGATGGTTTGCGGGGCGTGCAGGAAGACGGGCGTGGCGATGTAGACGGCATCGGCCGCGGATTGCGCCAGGGCGGCGTCTAAATCGCTCCACGCGGGGACCTGGTAGCGCTCGGCCTTGGCGGGGCTGCGGGTTACGATTCCGGCGAGCTGGCTGCGCGGTTCCGCCAGGATCGCGGGGAGCACTCGCTTGGTCGATATATCACCGATTCCGACTAGCAGCCAACGTAGCATCCTATACTTCTAGAATAACCGGCATGATCAGCGGGCGGCGCGACGTTTCCTTCACGATGTAACGCTTCAGATCGGCGCGCACCTTTTCCTTCATGACGCCCCAATCGGTTTTCTCTTCGCGGTTGGAGCCTTCCAGCGTTTTCGTCACGATCTGACGCGCGTTTTCCACGAATGCCGAGCCGTCTCCGGCCAGGGCGAAGCCGCGGCTGACGATCTCCGGCGCGCCTTCCATGCGGCCGGTCTGGCGGTTGATGGCGATGATGGGCAGCACGATGCCATCTTCGGAAAGGTGCCGCCGGTCGCGAATGACCATCTCTTCCACCACGTCGTCCACCGAGCCGGAATCGATGCACACACGGCCCACGGGGACACGGTTGCCTTTGCGCGCGCCATGATGATCGACCTCCAGAACGTCGCCCGATTCCATGATGAAAGTCTCTTCCAGGCCGGCGAAGCGCAGGTGCTCCGCCAGCCGGGCGTGCTTGGTAAGCTGGCGGAATTCGCCGTGGATGGGCATGAAGTAGCGCGGGCGCACCAGGTTCAGGACGAGCTTCTGCTCCTCCGCGCTGGCATGGCCGGAGACGTGCAACGGCGGGTTCATGCTGCCGTACAGTACGTCGGCGCCGCGCCGCGCCAGGTGGTCGATCATTCGGAAAATGGCCTTTTCGTTGCCGGGGATGATGCGCGCGCTGAGCACCACGGTGTCGCCCTGTTCCACGGAAACGTGCTTATGGTTATCCACGGCCACGCGCGCCAGCGCCGACATGGGTTCGCCCTGGGTGCCGGAGATGAGGAGCGCGACTTTGTCGGGCGGCAGGCCCATAGCATCCTGGGGGCGCAGCAGAATGCCGTCGGGGATATCGAGCAGGCCCAGCGAGTGCGCGATCTCGGTCACCGACACCATGCTCCGGCCGATCACCGCCACGCGTCGGTTGAATTCCTGCGCCAGGTCGAGCACCAACTGGATGCGGTGGATGGAGGAGCTGAAGCACGAGACCACCACCCGGCGCTCGGCGCGGTTGAAGATCTCTTCCATGCGCGGGCGCACGGCGCGCTCGCTCTCGGTGAAGCCCGGCCGGTCGGCGTTGGTGGAATCGGAGAGCAGCAGCAGCACGCCGCGCTTGCCGTAGTCGGCCAGGGTGTGGAGATCGAACAGCTCGTTATCGGTGGGTGTGGGATCGACCTTGAAATCGCCGGTGTGAATCACTACTCCGAGGGGCGTGGTAATGGCCAGGGCCACGGCGCTCACGATGGAGTGCGTCACGCGGATGAACTCGATCTTGAAGGGGCCGATGTCCAGAATCTGTTTGGGCTTGATGTGGATCAGGCGCGGATCCTCATCCAGGTCGTACTCCTCCAGGCGGCGCTCCACCAGGGCCAGCGTGAAATCGGCGCCGTAGACCGGAACTCCGATATCGGAAAGGAAATAGGGGACGGCGCCGATGTGGTCCTCATGGCCGTGGGTGAGGATCAGGGCGCGGACGAACTGCTGATTTTCCTTGAGAAAACTGAGGTCGGGCATAACCAGGTCGACGCCCAGCAACTCGGCCTCGGGGAACATCATTCCGGAATCGATGACGATGATGTCGTCGCCGAAGCGGATGGCGGTCATGTTCATGCCAAACTCGCCGCACCCGCCCAGGGGGATAACTTGCAACTTCTGATCAGTCATTGTGATTTACTGCCAACTGCTCATCATAGGTCATTGCGGGTGGTGGCGGTTGCCAGAGTGCCGATTCCGCGCGAAATCCGGCCCGCCAGGGCGTCCGGAAGGGGGGTCGAGGGCCTGAGGTGCGGGGGAAGCGCCCACCACAGCGCCGCCAGGGGGGCCAATTTGGCAGTTAACTCCAATGTTTCCTATAAAATAGAAATGCTCACCCCGAAGGGTGAGCATTCTTTCCCCTGTTCTACCAGGGTGATGTTCGATGGGAGAATCAGCTTCGACGGAATCGCAACCGTCAAAACCTTGTAGTTGGATCGTATTTCCCAACGGCTCGCAAGTCAAGAAGAAATCCGACGTAAAATTTTCGGTCGTAACCTGCTCGTACGGGCTGACTTGCGGGAAAGTGCGTTTTTCGACACTTCGTCGGAGCGGTGGAAAAGGCCCGTTTTCAGACTGAGGATTTCTCTCTAAGGCAAACAAAAGCTGGGTTTTATGTAGCGGGGTCAGCGTTGCTCGAGATGCAGGGTGATCATCGCATCCGGATCTTCCCCCTTCCGGAAGCGGCGAAAGAAGGCCCGGAAACCGCCCACCGCAAGGCCGGACACAAGGCAGAATGCCAGTAGCAAACCAGTGAGAACAAAGGCGTTTACGACCAAGTTGCCGATGTTATCTCGGAGCGTGGGAACACGCTCGTCGCGGGTCACTTCGGCCTGAAAACGCACTTGGGCGAGCAGGCGCTCGGCGGCGTCGGGGTCGGGCGGAGAGAGGATAACGGCCACCAGCGGGCCGCTGCGCTTCACCTCGGCGTCGGGGATTTTCCCGAGGCTGGCGGTCTGCTGCATGGCGATCTGGTGGGTGGGGTAGTTGAAGATGGTCAGCACGGTTTCCCCTTTTGGGCCGTGAAAAACCCCCAACTGCGCCTCGGCGCCGAGGTGGAAGGCCGCCGCCGAGGGCGGGATGCCGGGATTGAACTTGCGGAGGCTGACCGGGCCGATGATATAGCGCTCGCTGCCGGGCACCAAATCTTTCGATGGAAGGTAGCCAGGGAGCGCGGGAAGGCTGCTGGCATCGACATTGCGAAGCGATTCGACGAAGGGGTCCAGCTCGGGAGTGGTGGGCTTGTAGCCGCTGAATGAGAGGAGGTAATTGCCGTGGACCAGCAGCAGGCTGTCGGCGGTTTCAGCGGCCAGGGCGGCCACTTTCGAGGGTTCGGACTTGCCGGGGCGCTGCCAGTCGTAGGCCGCCAGCGCGCCGGTCGGATCCTGCAGTCGCCAGGCGGTGGCCGTGAATTTGGCGGAGCCGTCTTCGTAGGTCGCGGTCTCGGACTCCCGCAGGCCGTATTCGTCCCAAATGGGAGCGTCGGTGAGGACGGGCTGGGAGACCGCGGTGCGATGCCACGCGCCGATGGCGTCGGGCCAGATAGCGGCCTGGGCGAGCGCCGGAACGAGGAGAGCGACCAGTAATCTAGTCATGGCTGTTTAGACGCCACGTCAAGCGCCGTGGCATTTCTTATACTTCTTGCCGCTGCCGCACGGGCAGGGATCGTTGCGGCCCACCTTCTGTCCGGCCACCACTTGTTTGGGGCCGGTGGAACCGTCGCCGCCCACGAATTGCAATTCCGCCAGCTCCTTTTCCTTCTTGCGCTGGATATTGCGCGTGAAGTCCTCCATGGTGCTCTTGGCGGCCTGACGCTGCTGTTCATTGGGGTCCGGGCGCGGCGCCTCTTCTTCCTCTTCTTCTTCCTCGGGGAATGGCAGAACCGGACCGGAACCGGTGCTCACCTGGAGGAAGAAGAGGTAGCGGACCGACTCGTCCTCGATGCGGTCCATCATGGCGGTAAACAGCTCGAAGGACTCTTTCTTGTATTCAACCAGCGGGTCTTTCTGTCCGTAGGCGCGGTTGCCGATGCCCTGCTTCAATTCGTCCATCGACAGCAAGTGGTCCTTCCACTGGTTGTCGATCACTTGCAGCATGACGATGCGTTCGGTCTGGCGCATCACGTCCGGTCCGACCAGGTCTTCCTTCTCCACATACTTGCGCTGCAGGCGCTCGTATATGAGGTCGGATATCTCCTCGGGGGTGAGGTCGGCCACCTCGGCGGTCTCCACCTTGTAGCCAAACTGGCTGAGGACGTCGGTGCGCAGGGAGCCGATGTCCCACGTGTCGGGGTGCTTCTGATTGGGGCAGTGCCGGTCGACGAATTGATCGACGATGCCCCGCACCATTTCCATCACCCGCTCTTTTTGATCGATGCCTTCCAGCAACTGGCGGCGCATGCCGTAGACCGCCTGGCGCTGCTTGTTCATCACATCGTCGTATTCCAGCAGGTGTTTGCGGGCCTCGAAATTCTGCATTTCGACGGCTTCCTGGGCCTTGGCGATGCGCTTGGTGATGAGCCGGCTCTCGATGGGCACGTCCTCTTCCATGCCCAGGCGGAGCATGAGGTTCTGCATGCGCTCGCCGCCGAAGATGCGGAGCAGATCGTCCTGCAGCGAGAGGAAGAAGCGCGAGCTGCCGGGGTCGCCCTGGCGGCCCGATCGTCCGCGAAGCTGGTTATCGATGCGCCGGGATTCGTGGCGCTCGGTGGCCACGATGTGCAGCCCGCCCATGGAGGTGACTTCGTCGTGCTCCAGGTCGGTCTGGGCCTTGAATCGCGCGAAGATCTCGTCCCATTTGTCGCGCCGCACCCGGTAGAACTGGTCGTGGTGCGTGAAGAAGTAGAAATGCTCGTCGGCCACGTACTGGGCCTCGTCTTCGGAGAGGCGCTCGGCCACCTTGTCCTTCAGACAGGCGTCCTTGGTCATGAACTCGGGGTTTCCGCCGAGCAGAATATCGGTGCCGCGGCCGGCCATGTTGGTGGAGACGGTGACCGCGCTCTTGCGGCCGGCCTGAGCCACGATGGATGCTTCGCGCTCGTGATTCTTGGCGTTCAACACCTCGTGCTTGACGCCCATGCGCTTGAGGATGGCGGCGAGCCTTTCCGATTTCTCCACCGAGATGGTGCCCACCAGGACGGGCTGGCCCCGCTTATTGAGCTCCATGATCTCTTTAGCCGCGTTGCGAAACTTCTCCACCTCGGTCCGATAAACCATGTCCTGATTTTCCTTGCGGATCAAAGGACGGTTGGTGGGAATGACGGTGACGTCCAGGTTGTAGATCTTCTGGAACTCGGCCGCTTCGGTTTCCGCCGTGCCGGTCATGCCGGCGAGCTTCTTGTACATGCGGAAATAATTCTGGAAGGTGATGGTGGCCAGGGTCTGGTTTTCGCGCTGAATCTTGACGCCTTCCTTGGCTTCCACGGCCTGGTGCAGGCCGTCGGACCAGCGCCGGCCGGGCATCAGGCGGCCCGTGAACTCATCGACGATGATCACTTCGGGGCCTTCGTCGCCGTCCTTCACCACGTAATCGCGGTCGCGCTGGTAAATCACATGGGCGCGCAGGGCCTGCTGCACGTGGTGGTTGTACTCGATGTTGGCGGGGTCGTAAAGATTGCCCACGCCCAGCAGCTTTTCCACCTTGAGCACGCCCTCTTCCGTTAGGGCCGAGCTCTTGTGCTTCTCGTCGATGGTGTAGTCGCCGGTGGTGTACTTTTCGCCCGGCTCCCGGCCCTCGATCACTTCGCCGCGGACCAGCCTGGGAATGATGCGGTTGATCCGGTAGTACTTGTCGGTGGATTCCTCGCTGGGACCGGAGATGATGAGCGGGGTGCGGGCCTCGTCGATGAGGATGGAATCGACTTCGTCCACGATGGCGTAGTTGAAGGGCCGCTGGACGCAATCGTCGATGCGGAACTTCATGTTGTCGCGCAGATAGTCGAACCCGAATTCGTTGTTCGTGCCGTAGGTGATGTCGGAGCCGTAGGCTTCCTTGCGCTCCTGGTCGTCGAGGTCGTGGACGATGACGCCCACCTTCATGCCGAGGGCTTTGTAGATACGGCCCATCCATTCGGAGTCGCGCTTGGCCAGGTAATCGTTGACTGTGACCACGTGGACGCCCTTGCCGCCGAGCGCGTTGAGGTAGCAGGGCAGGGTGGCGACCAGGGTCTTGCCTTCACCGGTCTTCATCTCCGCGATTTTGCCGTGATGCAGCACCATGCCACCGATCAACTGCACGTCGAAATGGCGCATGTTGAGGAACCGGCGGCCGGCCTCGCGGACCACGGCGAAGGCTTCGATGAGCAGGTCGTCGATGGAGGCGCCCTGCACGATGCGCTCCTTGAATTCGATGGTCTTGGCGGCCAGGTCGATGTCCGACAGTTGGCGGATCTGGGGTTCGAGATCGTTGATGGCCGCCACCGTGGGCAGCATGCTCTTGATCTCGCGCTCGGTCTTGGTGCCGAAGATTTTCGCCAGGATGTCGTCGACAATCATGAATGGTCTCGGTACGGGGGGAAGTCCGCCAGTTCCTATTTTACTCTGTCACAGAAGACGGACGGTGTGAGACGGGTTTAGCGTTGTGGGGCAGATTGGCAATCTGCGGCCGATTGTTAATCGGCCTGGCCGGCATGACGATGGCGTTGCGCGTGACGGCAGCGTGGCGCTGGCAGGCCATCCAGGCTTGGGTTACCATCGGCTTATGGCCGGTTCGGCGCGCCGCTTCACGCGCAGATCGTTTCTAATTGCCGGAGTGGCGGGTGCGCGTCTTACGGCCCAGGCTCCCAAGGGAACCACGTTTCCATCGGACTGGCGGAGGTATTCCGATCCCACCACGGAGATGGACGTCTACCGGCTCACGGACCCGGCCTATTCCAGCACCTTGCCGGCTTATTACAACCGCGCCATCGCGCGGACCAGCGGCTGGTTGCTGTTCTGCTGCGACCGCGGCGGCTCTCCCCAAGCCTTCCACATGGATTTAAAGAGCGGCGAGACGCGCCCGTTGACCGAAGCCGAGGGATTGGACGGCGCGTCGATCGCGCTGCTGCCGGATAACCGCTCGTTCTGCTATTTCGGCGGACGCTCCTTGCGTATCGTAAACCTCGTTACGCCGCGGGAGCGCAAGCTGTACGAGGTCCCGGAGGGCTGGGAGCGGGGCGCGGGAATGAGCGTGGGGCCGGATGGAACGCACGCCACTTTCGTGGAGCGACGCGGCGAAAGCCGCCGGCTGCGCATGGTGGCGCTGTCGAACGGGGCGGCGCGCACGGTGTTGGAGGCGCCGGTCGAGATGAGCGACCCCCTCGCGCGGTTCCGTCGTGCACAGATCCTATACCGCCAGGCGGACGAGGCGCTGTGGCTGGTGGATTCCGACGGGAGACAGAACCGCCGGCTCAAGCTGGCGGCGGGGCGCGTCGGACCGGCCAATTGGGCGCCCGACGGCAAGACCATCCTGTACCTGAACCTTCCCGAAGACCGCACGCAGTTGAACGCCATCCGCGAATACACGCCCGATACGGACACCGACAAGCTGGTGGCCAAGACCAGCCAGTTCGTGCATTTCGGATTCAACCACGACACCTCGGTGTTTGTGGGCGCCAGCCGCAACACGGCGTCGCCGGTGGTCTTGATTCTGCTGCGCGTGACGCGGCGGGAACTGACGCTATGCGAGCACAAGGCCAGTCATCCGGAAACCGTGGCGCCGGTATTCGCGCCCGATAGCCAGCGCATCTACTTCCAGAGCGACCGCGACGGCAAGCCGGCGATCTACTGCATCCACGCCGAAAAGCTCGTCGAGAAGACGGAAGGCCCCTACGGGGTTATCTCGCCACTGTTTCCTTGGGTGTCGACAAATAGCCCACGATCTCGTTCTTCCCAACCTGGTTGATGACCAGCTCGTACGGCAACCGTCCACCCTTAGACGTGTAGAACTGCACCGGCTCGTTGATGCTCTTGTCCTTCTTTTCGGTGAGCTTGTCGTCCGCCATCACCTCGACGGTGTACCGGTTCTTCTTGGCATCGACATTCTTGAGCAGCAGCGTGATATCGCCGAAACGTTGGGCCTTCTTGGTCTTGCCAAGCTTGATGTCGATGTAGTTGCGCTCGCCCAGGCGCTTGAGGGCGGCCAGTTCCTTGCCATTGGTGGCCACCAGCCCGCTCTGCACACCCAGATCGCCGGTCACTGACTTGAGGTCGGCGATGGTCTTCTGCAATTCGGCCTGGGTGGCGGACACCTGGGTCTTCACGTTGCCGACATCCGTGGAAACATCGGCGATCTTGGTGTTGGCGGCGGTCGCGGACTGCTTGACGTCGCTGATTTCGGAACTGACCTGCTGCTGCACCTTGGCCTGCTCGGCTTCAATCTGGCGCGCCAACTGCTCGGCGCGGGCGGTAGCTTCGGCCTTGGCCTGCGCGGACATGGTCCGGGCCTGATCGTGGAGCGATGTGCGGGCGGCCTCCAACTCTTCCTTCAGCGTTTCCAGGTGGCGCTGCTGCGCGGCCGTGGTCACCGAGGAGGCGTCCCTCAGATTGGTCAACCCGGCCTTCATGGTCTCGCCCATCTTGGCCAGGTCCGTCTGCAGATGGCTGATCTGGATGTAGAGGTAGATGTTGGCGGCCACGAGGGCGATGATGGCGCCGGCCACGAGCGCGGTGAGGAGAGGCGAGCGCTGCGGCTGCGGCTCCGTGTATGTCGTTGGACTCACTTTGTCGAACTCCTTTTAGCTTCTTACAGTATAGATGGCCCCAGAGGGAGTTTCGGTTTCGCCTAAGCGAGGCCGAAAGACTGGCCGGGCGCCGGGATCGCCACACTCAGATTGTACGTGGAATGAAGCAGTTTGGCGAGTGTCTGGGATTGCAGCGGCTCGCCATGCACCAGAAAAACCTGGCGCAGAGAGGGCGCCAGCGGCCGGATCCACTCCATCAACTCGCCCTGGTCGGCGTGCGCGCTCAACTCGTCCAGGCTGGAAATCTCGGCCCTGACGCGCATCGGCTCGCCGAAGATCCGCACTTCCGTCCACTTCTCGATGAGCTTGCGGCCCAGCGTATCCTGCGCCTGGAACCCGGTGATGAGCACCGTGTTGCGCGGGTCTTCGATGTTATTGCGCAGGTGGTGCAGAATGCGGCCCGCCTCGCACATTCCGGAGGCGGAGATCACCACGAACGGGCCGTGCAGGTCGTTCAGCTTCTTGGAGTCGGCGGTTTCGCGGATGTACTGCAGGCGCTTAAAGCCGAAAGGGTCCTCGTGGTGGAGCAGGTACTCCTTGGTCTCATCGTTGAAGCACTCGGGGTGATCGCGGTGGACCGTGGTGACGTCCAGCGCCAGCGGGCTATCGACAAAGATGGGGATGTTGGGAATGCGCTTCTCGTCGGCGAGTTGGTGCAGCAGCAGCACCAGTTGCTGCGTGCGGCCCACCGCGAAGGCCGGCACGATGATCCGGCCGCCGCGCCGCGCGGTGCGGTTCACCACATCGGCCAGCTTGTTGACCACGTGGCCGACATCCTTGTGGAGACGCCCGCCGTAAGTGCTCTCCAGGATCAGGTATTCGGCGGGCGGCATGGTCTCGGGATCGCGGATAATGGGCAGGTTCGGCCGGCCGATATCCCCGGAAAAGCCGAGACGCACGCTCGAGCCGTTGGACGCCTCGTGCAGCACGACAAAAGAAGAGCCGAGAATATGCCCGGCGTCGTAGCTCACGTAGTTCAGGCCGGGGGCCAGAACGTGCGAAGAGTGATACGGCACGGCCTGGAGCAGCGGCAGGGTGCGCTCGGCATCCGCCATGGTATAGAGCGGCGCCACATGGCCGTCTTCGAGGCCCATGGACTTGCGGTGATCGAGCCGCTTATTGAGGAACTCGGCGTCCTTTTCGTGGATATGGGCGGTGTCGCGCAGCATCCAGTGGCAGAGATCGATAGTAGCCGGCGTGGAGAAAATGGGGCCCGAGAAGCCGTTCTTGACCAGCGTGGGGAGGTTCCCGGAATGGTCGATGTGCGCGTGCGAGAGAACCACCGCATCGATGGAGGAAGCCGGGAACGGGAGATTGCGATTCTTGAGGTCGGCCTCTTTTCGGCGCCCCTGGTTCAGCCCGCAATCGAGAAGATACCGCCGGCCGCCGGATTCCACCAGGTGCATCGAGCCGGTGACCCCGCCGGCCGCGCCCCAGAACGTAATCTTCATCAAGGCTCATGGTAGCGCATCGGTTGGGGCTACAATCCAAGATGGCAGCGCAAGAAAGAGGTGAGGTGACTCATGAGCACACACACATTCCTCAAGATCGTGCTGGCGGCGATGGCCGTCGGTTCTTTTGCCTACAGCGGGAGCGCGCAACAGGTAACTATGACGGTCGACGCGACCAGGACTGGTGCGCCCATCTCCCCATACATGTATGGGTTTTTCACGGAACTCCATGAGGCCAACAACGAGGGCGGATTTTGGGCCGAGATGCTCGGAGACCGGAAGTTCTTCCATCCGGTCGATTCCGGCAAGGACCCCGAACCCGCCCCGGGGCGCAGGAGAAGGGCCACGGCGCCCAGGTTCAGGCCCCTGGGTCCGGACGAGTTCGTCGTCATGGACCGGCAGAAGGTCTACGTGGGTGAGCACAGCCCCATGGTGAAGCTGGAGGCCGGTACGCCGCATGGGATCCAGGAGGCGGGCCTGGGACTCCGAAAAGGGCGGAAGTACTCCGGCCGCGTGATCCTGGCGGCCGATCCGGGAGCGGAAGTGAAGGTCAGCCTCGTCTGGGGACCCAATCCGGGCGATCGGCAGACCATCCCCATCAAGCCGCTCCGAACCGAATACGCCAAGTATCCCCTGAGCTTCACGGCCGGGGCGGACAGCACTGACGCCCGCCTCGAAATCGTGGGAACCGGGAAAGGGGCGTTCCACATCGGCGCCGTGTCGCTGATGCCGGCCGACAACCTGAACGGCTATCGCGCGGATCTGATCGCGGAGATGAGGAAGATCGGGCCCACGATGTTCCGCTGGCCGGGTGGGAATATGGTCTCCTCCTGGGACTGGCGCGATTCCATCGGCGATCCCGACAAACGGCCCCCGCGCCTGAACCCCGCCTGGGGCGAAGTGCAGCAGAACGACCTGGGGATCGACGACTACATGGTCCTCAACAAGCTGCTCAACCTGGAGCCGTATATTTGTGTGAATCAAGGTTTCGGCGACGCGCATTCGGCCGCTGAAGAGGTGGAGTACGTCAGCGGTTCGGTGAACACGCCGATGGGCAAGTGGCGGGCCGCCAATGGCCATCCCGAGCCTTACAAGGTGACCTGGTGGAACATCGGCAATGAGATGTGGAACCCGCAGCAAATGGGCTTCATGTCCGTCGAACATTACTGGGTCAAGCACAACATGTTCGCGCAGGCCATGCGGCAGGTGGACCCGCACATCAAGATCGTGTCGTCGTCGGCGTCGCCCGTTGAGACCAGCCAGAGCCACGCGGCGCTCGCCATCACCGGAAAGCACGTTGCCGCATTCGGCGGGCCGGCGGATTTTACCGGCGCCCTGCTGGCCCACTCCGCGGATTACTTCGATGCGGCCGCCGAACACATCTATCCCTCCCCGGCGGACCAGGCCTTCGATGCCGGGAAACAGGACTACGTGAAGGTGGAGGAGCCCCTGGTTGGTTACGCCCGGAAGATTGCCAATGGCGTCCGCTGCGTGGTGGAGGCCTGGGCGGAGTACCAGCGGCGATTCCCGGCTATCAAAATGGATCGATATCCGGTCGCGCTCGATGAGTGGGTCTCCGAATGGATCGGAGAACGTGGAACCAACCCCCCCGGCAATTCGATGTTTGCGCCCCTGGCTTGCTCCCAGGCGATGCATGAGATGTTCAATCATTCGAACATGTTCATCATGTCGGCGTACACCGGGGCGTCCTCACTGCTGGCCATCAACAAGACCGATGCCACGGTGCGGCCGATCGGGCTGATGTTCGAAATGTACCGGCGGCATTTCGGGACCATTCCGGTGGCGGTGACGGGGAACTCTCCGCAACACGAGGTGAAGGGCACGGTCTGGGTGGACAAGCCCAAGGTCTCCTCGGGCAGCGATACCTATCCGCTGGATGCCGCGGCCGCCCTGACGGCCGACAGGAAGACCCTGACCGTGGCCATCGTCAACCCGACCGAGTCCGAGCAGCAGATCGATGTCGCCATCAAGGGCGTGACGGTTCAGGACAAGGGCCGATTGTGGCGAATCGCTGGCGCGGACCTGACCGCCGACAATCAGCCCGGCAAGCCGCTGGTGGTGGACATTGTGGAGAGTCCGCTGACGGGAGTGCCCGGCCGGCTGACGGTTCCCAAGCTCAGCATGAGCATCTACGAGTTACCGCTCCGGTAGCCACTTAGCCGCGCGGTCCTGGGCCAAACCCGGAGACAACCGGCTGGCCCCAGGCGTACTCCTGAAGATCGAGGGCCGTCGCTAACGCGCGGTCCAGATCCGCGGTCTTCACATCGTTCAACCGGCCGACAAAGTGCTGAGCATGGCTTTCGGCAAGCTCACGAGTTCGTCGCAGTGAATGCTCGAATCCCGCTTGAGGCCCTCTGCAATCCCAACCTGGACTTGAGTGCTGAGCCCGTCGTGCCGCGAGTAAACAGGCGCGCAGATCAACGAGGAGAACCTCGTGTCGATCAGCGCCTGGCGGCTTACCACGACAAATACGCGCTGGCGCTTGGGATCCTGCGGTCCCGGCTTCTTGACCAGGTAAAGCTCGCCGCGTCTCACGGCAGGCCTTGATACTCGAGGACGTCCATGGCTTCCCGGTTCAAACGATCGGCGTTGGCGTTGATGATCTCCGCGTCCTGAGCTTCGCGCCGGGCTTTCTCCAGCCGCGCGAGGTACGCGCGGGTGGCCCGCTCGATCAGCGCCGATCGGTTCGAATCCGCCCGGTCGATGCACTTCAGAAGGTCTTGCGGGAGTGTGATGGATGTCTTGATCCGCACAAGATGATTATACTACCGGCGGGCGGATGCGAGGCCGTCCCCCTGATCCCTGTGCCTCGGCGGTGAATCCTCATCGACAATCCGTCCGTAAGCGCAAGGACTTTCACCGCCGAGACGCAGAGCCCAAGAGTTCTTAGAGTTTTCTCTGCGCTCTCTGCCCCCTCTGCGCTCTCTACACTCCGGGCAGACGCGCCGTCCCCCTGATCCAGGCATTCCTTCTTGCTTTTGTCTTCCTCGGCGTCTCTGCGCCTCGGCGGTGAATTCTTATCGACAGATTACAGTTGGTGGACGACGGGGGGATCGAACCCCCAACCTCTGCATTGCGAACGCAGCGCTCTCCCAATTGAGCTAGTCGCCCACTCGAGCCAACAACTACAATATAGCAAATGGCGGTGTGGCGGATTACCAGCCAGATGCGGCGAATGCGCCGGGATTGGGACCAACGGGCCCGCGAAAACGCGCGCTACTACGTGGTCACCGGCCAAGACCGCTGGTCCGACGAGGAGTTTTACGAATCCGGCCATGTAACGCTGGAAGAGGATATTCTCAACGACCTCGCCAACATCTGCCAGGGCATGGACCCCAAGGACATGCGGGTGCTCGAAATCGGGTGCGGCGCCGGGCGCGTGACGCGCGCGCTGGCCGGCTTCTTCGGCCAGGTCTACGCCGTGGATATCAGCCCGCGCATGGTCCGCCAGGCCCGGCGCGCGGTGGAGGGCTTCCCCAACGTCCGAGTCTTCCGAAACAATGGCTTGGACCTCGTCGCCGTGCGCGAACACTGGTGGAACCGCTTCGGCCTGGGCGCGAAAGTGCAAATCGATTTTGCGTTTTCCTGTATCGTGTTTCAGCACATCCCCAGCCACGCCATCATCGAAAGTTACGTGCGTGAGGTCCACCGTCTGCTGCGGCCCGGCGCGCTCTTCAAATTCCAGGTGCAGGGATCTTCGCTGGTAGAGCCCGAACCCGACGATACCTGGGTGGGCGTGCCGTTTAGCGAGCGGGATGCGCGCGAGATGGCGCAACGCTGCGGCTTCGAGCTGCGGCACCACCACGGCGCGGGCAGCCAGTACTACTGGCTTTGGTACTTCAAGAAACCGGAACCGTGACCTCAGGCGCCTTGACCCGACGTGTGTTTCTGGCGTTCCTTACGCCGCGCGGCCCAATACTTCTTCATCCTCTCCGAAACTTCCTGGCGTTCCTTGGGATCCATGAACTTTCGGCCGCGGCGCTTAACGGCGCCCCCGGTAACAACCGGAGCGGCGTTGGCACTGCGCTGCAGATCCTCCAGTGAAGCGATCACACGCTCGAGTCTTTCCTTCTCGGCATACAGTTCTTGAATGGCTTTAAACAAGTCCATGGCGCGTCCGACTATCGAGTAAGCACACAACCAACATGAACGGGACTATTTGATGTTACACCCGTTACACGGCCTGTTTCAAAAAAAACGACAACTAATGAGTTAGAAATGGCCAGTGTGGTACTAGTTTGATCATGTGCCTGGCAATAGCGATATAACCCACGACGGCTAGCAGGAATAGTAAGGGCAGGACGATAGTCAGGACCTTACGCCACGGGAATCTCCGGTTCTCGCGATGCAGTACCAACAGGTAGCCGGCGAAGATGCCCACATAGAACAAAAGGCACATAGGCACCGCAAACAGCATCATATTGAAAACATCGGGGGTCGGAGTCACCACCGCGGCGATTATGAAGATGATCAGAATAGCGTAGCGGCTGTGCCGCACAAGAAACGCCGGGCTGGCGAGTCTGAGTAGCGTCAGGAAGAAGATCAGGACCGGGAGTTCGAAGACCAATCCCACGCCGAGCATGACGTTTACGAACAAGTCGAAATACTCGGTGATGGAAACCATCGGCTCGACATGGTTCCCATTCCCGATGCTCAGCAGGAACGTGAGGCCGTAGCGGAAGGCCACGAAGTAGGCGAAGAAGCCGCCGAGAATGAACAGTCCGGCGGACGTGAGCACAAACGGAACCGCCCAGCGCCGCTCCTTCTTGTACAAGCCTGGGGAGATGAAGGCCCAGACCTGATACAGCACCCAGGGGGAGCCGAGGAAGATGGAACACAGGACGGGCAGCTTGAACCAGATCACGTTGAAACTTTCCATGGGCGTGATCTGCTTGAGACTTTGCGGGTAGCCCAGAGTCTTGAGGGCCTGCACCGCCGGCTGGGAGACGAAGTTCCACAGCTCGTTGCAGAAGGTAAGGCTCACAACGAACGCCACGCCCAAGCCCCAGAGGGCCCGAATGATGCGCGTCCGCAGCTCCTGCAGGTGTTCCAGGAAGGACATGCGCAGCATGCCGTCTTCTTCATCGCCGGAGCCGCCGTCGGAGGGCGGCGGCGGGGGCGGTGTCTTCCCTCCCCCGCCGGAGCGAGGTTTGGCTTTTACTACCGCGGTCACGGGCGTGGAACCGGACGCGGAAGACGTTTCGTCTGAAGAATTCATTCGTTATGCGATATGTTCAGCCGTGGGAGCAGCCGTCTCAGTGTGAGTGGCCGCGATTTCGGCGCCGTGGGCCACAGTGCCCTCCGGAGCTTCGGCTGATGGTGACTCAGCGCCCTCAGGTGCGGATGCGCTTGCAGTGGATGGAGTAGCGACAGCGGAATCGTAGGTTTCGGACGGGTATGAACCATCGGGCGTCGGTTCATGCGACGAATAATCGTAGTTGTAGGTATCGTACGGATACTGGTTGGTCACCTCGTTGGCGACTTCCTTCAACGATTCCGTTTCCTGTTCCAGGGTTTTCATCTCCCGTTCGAACGTGGACTTCAGTTCGCTCTGGGCGCGGCGAAACTCGGTCAGGGCTTTTCCCAAACTGCGACCCAGTTCCGGCATCTTCTTGGGGCCGAATAAAATCAGCGCCAGGAAGAAGATGAAAATCATCTCCTGCACACCTAGCGGGCCCATCTTTGTGTTCCTCCCATACAGGCTTTCGAATCCATGATACCACGCGCGGGCGGGCCGGCCGTGGACCGCAATCCGTCCGCAAGTGCAAAGACCTTTCCACCGCGGAGACGCAGAGACGCGGAGAATTCAAAAGGATCCTTCTCTGCGCTCTCTGCCTCCTCTGTGCTCTCTACAATCCGGGGGAAGACGCGCCACCCCCTGATCCAGGCGTTCCCTTTTTGCTTTTGTCTTCCTCTGCGTCTCTGCGCCTCTGCGGTGATCCCTTTTCTTCGGACTACCACCGCCCCCCTCACTTGGGCAGCAGCGACAGTACGCCCTGGCTGGGGCTGGGGATCACGTGGGCGGCGATCAGCCGGCCCAGGCCTTCCACTTTGGCCTTGCCGGCATCCACCGCCGACTGCACGGCCGCCACATCGCCCTTGATGAGCACCGTGATGTAGCCGCCGCCCAGCTTCTCGCGGGCCAGCACTTCCACCGCCGACGTCTTCAACGCGGTGTCGATGGCCTCAAACACGGCCGTGAAGCCCTGCGTCTCAATCAGACCCACGGCGAAGGGCGATTGGCCCTGGTCGTTCATATTCTCCTCCGGATACTGCACGGTTGGCTGCTCGATGAGCGGGCTCATATCGGGCTGCGCTTCATAGGCGGCGCGCGAAAGCGGCGAGGGCCCCGGGATAATGTCCGTAATCACCGAGGTGCCCATGCGATGGGCCGTCTCCTCGGCGGCCTGCATGGCCATCTGGATATCGGCCAGGGGACCGTAGAACTTCAGGCACACCCCGGGGCTGTCGTTCAACTCCGTCTGGAGCACGCGCACGCCGGCGGTTTTCTCCATGGCGTCCACCACCACCATGGCGGGCGACCATCCGCCGATCTCGATGAAGGCCAGCGCCCCGTTCAGATGACACCCCGCTTCTCAAGCTCGCGCATCACTTCGAAAATCACCTGCTCCACCTTGTCCTGCTCCGGCTGGCGGGCGCGCGGCGCACAGCCGGCCGCGGGGCGGTCCACCAGTTCGAAATCGGCCAGTATGCACTGCAGCACGGAAGCCAGCGCGGTGCGGTCCGCCTGCTGCGCGCCGGTCTGGGGCTGGCGCGAGCGGCCCATGCGGAAACCGCGCAATTCGGCGGCGGCACGGAAGCCGTCGGGAAACTCGAACGGGTAGAGCATCACGTCGAAGAGTTCGAGGATGCGGTACTGCCACTTCATGGCCTCCGCGTAATCGCCCGCGCGGCACAGATCGTAGATACGGCGCGTGACTTCCGGCACGGCATTCCCGCTGGCGTGCGTGCCGCCGTCGCAGCCGATCATGAGCATCGGAGCGAGCACCGCCTCCCAGCCCGTGAGGAAGCTGAAATCGGGGCGCACGGGGCGCACAGTGGAAATCATCCGCATCATGTTGGCGAGGTCGCCGGAGGAATCCTTGATGCCCACCACCCGCGGAAATTCGGCCAGCCGCCGGATGGTGGGAACGTCGATGGGGCTGGCGAACATCGGGATGTTGTAGAGCGTGAGGTCGATGGGAGAGTTCCTGGCGATCTCCGCGAAATAGGCGTACACCGATTCCGGAGTCAGCTTGTAATAGAACGGCGCCACGATGGCCACCGCCTGCGCCCCCATGCCGGCGTAAGCCTCGCAAGCGGCCAGCGTCTCGGCCACGTTGGCCTCGGCCGCCCCGGCCAGGATGGGAACACGGCCGCGGTTCTCCTGGCAAACGATCTGCACGATGCGGCGGCGCTCTGCCTCCGAAAAACGCGTGAACTCCCCCGTGGAGCCGTTGGGATACAGACCGTGGACGCCGTGGTCGATCAGCCAGGAGATGAAACGACGCAGCTCGGCCTCGTTGATCTGGCCGCGCTCGTCCAACGGAACCAGGGTCGGGGTAAAGATGCCTTCCAGCTTTGCGGACATGGATGCGCCTTCATAGGTTTAACATCTTTCGTTCTTGGGGCGCAAACTCGCCGCTCGGCTCCACTCGCGAATCGACCTCACTTCCTCTTCCGGAATGTGCAGGAACTCGAGGAACTCCTGGTGTTCCTGGGGCGCCGACTGCTCGAACTCGGCGTGCCACCGGTGCATGTCGTCCTTGGTGAATCCGGCGGCGCTCATGATGGCCGTCCACTTCTCTTTCGTAACCATGGGAATTCTCCTTAATTGGTCTGTGCTCTTCAGCAGGCGCGCGATGGCCCGCTGGTGTTCCTGGAGGCGTTCGATGCCGCCGCTCAATTCGACCAGGCGCCGCCGCAGCACGGCGGCGGCATCGGTGTGGGGAGCGTCGAGGATCGAACGGATGTCGCCGAGTTCCAGCCCCGCATCCCGGTAAGCGCGGATCTGGCGCAGCCGGCCAAGATCCTTTTCCGTGTACACGCGATAGTTTCCGGACGTGCGGCGCGGTCGCGGCAGCAGGCCGATGGATTCGTAATACAGCACGGTGCTGCGGGCCAGATGGCAGGCGCGCGCGAGTTTACCGCCGGTGGGGTTGATAGCCGGCGCCACCCTACTTGGCGTGTCCCCGAATGCTGATCCCCAGCTCGCGCAACTGGCGCTCCGGAACGGCCGAGGGGGCGTCGCACATCAGGTCCGTGCCGCGCGCCGTCTTGGGGAACGGGATCACGTCGCGAATGGAACTCTCGCCCGCCAGAATCATCACCAGGCGGTCCAGACCCAGCGCGATTCCGCCGTGCGGCGGAGCGCCGTATTCCAGCGCGTCCAGCAAAAAGCCGAACCGCCGGTGCGCCTCTTCATCGGTCATGCCCAGCGCCGCGAATACCTTGGTCTGCACGTCGCGGCGGTGAATACGGATGGAGCCGGAGCCCATCTCCACGCCGTTCAGCACCAGATCGTAGGACTTGGCGCGGCAGCGGGCGGGGTCCGCGGTCAGCTTTTCGAGGTCTTCATCGTGCACCGAGGTGAAGGGGTGGTGCGCGGCGTTCCAGCGGTTCTCATCTTCATCCCACTCGAACATCGGGAAGTCCACCACCCACAGAAACTGGAAATTCGTGGGGTCGAGCAGCTTGTGGCGGTCGTTGAACTTTTGCGCGCAATAGAGGCGCAACTGGCCGCACGCCAGGTAGACGGTCTCCTCGGGACGATGGCCCTTGGGCTCGCCGGCCCAGGCGGCCAGGAAGAACAGATCGTTTTCACCCGCGCCGCAGCGCTCGCGCACCTTGGCCATGGGGCCGGGAAAATCGCGCTCCAGGCGCTTGGAATCGTCGTAAACGCGCAAGCCGCGTTCCTGGCCGAAGGCCTTGAACTCGTCCCGCTCCTTGCGCGTGGGCGCTCCAGAGCCGGGAATGTGGATGGCCACCAGCGGCATTCCGGCATTCGCCAGTTCCGGCAACAGGTCCTCCACCGGATGCATCGGAGGGATGCGCCGGTCGGGCTTGTCGCTGCCATAGTGGCGCATCGCCTGGGCGTAAGTCAGGCGCGGGAACGGCGTCTGGACGCCGAACCCGGCCACCTCGCAGATGCGCCGGACCAGCGGCTCGATCACCTCGAAGACCCGCTCCTGCTGCGGGAAAGACATCTCCAGATCGATCTGCGTGAACTCCGCCTGGCGGTCGGCGCGGAAATCCTCGTCGCGGAAGCAGCGCACAATCTGAAAGTACTTGTCGAACCCGCTCACCATCAGGATCTGTTTGAAGATCTGCGGCGATTGCGGCAGGGCGTAGAACGTGCCCGGCTGCACCCGGCAGGGCACCAGGTAATCGCGCGCGCCCTCCGGTGTGGAGCGCGTCATAAACGGCGTCTCGATTTCCAGAAACCCCTGCGCATAGAGAAACTCGCGCACGGCGAAGGAAATCTTCGAGCGCAGGATGATGTTGCGCTGCATGCGCGGGCGGCGCAGATCCACGTAGCGGTATTTCAGCCGCACGTCTTCGCTGACGCCGGCCTCCTCTTCCACTGCGAACGGCGGCGTGCGCGATTCATTGAGAATCCAGATCTTCGACGCCACCACTTCGATTTCGCCCGTGGGCATGTTGGGATTCACCGTCCCGGGCGAGCGCAGCGTCACCGTGCCTTCCACCGCGATCACGTATTCGTTGCGCACCTCTTCGGCGCGCTGGTGGACCGCCGGATCGATCTCTTCGTGGAAAACCGCCTGCGTCAGGCCTGCCCTGTCGCGCAGGTCGATGAAGATCACCGCGCCATGATCGCGCCGCCGGTGGACCCATCCCATCAACACCACCGTTTTGCCCGCGTCGGCGGCGCGCAACTCGCCGCAGTTATGAGTACGGCGAAGCTCGCCTAAAAAATCCAGTGCAACCGAGGTTTCCATATCCGATATTATCAATTCGAGCCCGCGGCCAGCTTGCCGGCGATTTCATCGCGCGTCAGGCTTTCCTGCTGGCCCGTCGACATATCCTTGAGCGCGTAGCGGCCGGCCGCCATTTCGTTCCCGCCCACGATCAGGGTGAACCGCGCTCCTAACTTGTTGGCCAATTCCATGACCCGCTTCAGCTTGCCTTCGGCCAGATCCACGGAAAGACCGCTCCGCCGGAAGTCGCGCGCCATCAAAGCCGCGTGCCGCAGGGCCGCATCGCCCAGCGGCGCGATGAAAAGATCGAGCGGGGCGGGGCTTTGGCCTTCTTCGACGCTCATCACCAGGCGGTCCTCGCCAATCGAAAAACCGATCCCCGGCGAGTGCACCTTCGAGCCCAGCGCTTCGGCCAGGCCGTCGTAACGCCCGCCGCCCAGCACCGAATTCTGCGCGCCCAGCGCCCCATGCACCACTTCGAACGTGGTCCGCATGTAGTAATCCAGGCCGCGAACCAGCCGGGGACGCACCTGGTATGCCAGACCGCGATCGGCGAGCGACTGCTCCACCTCGTCGAAATGCGCGCGGCACGCGTCGCACAGGCAATCGACAATGCTCGGCAGCTTCTCGATGATCGGCTGGTCCGCTTCCACTTTGCAATCCAGCACGCGCAGCGGGTTGGTATTGGCGCGGCGCTGACAATCGCCGCACATCCCCTGCGCCACCGATTTCAGCTCCTGCCGCAGCCGCTCGACGTATTGCGGACGGCAGTTGCGGTCGCCCACGGAATTAATCAGCAGCTCGAAACCCGCCAGGCCGGCCCGCTTGAGGATCTCGACCACCATCTCGATCACCTCGGCATCCACCATGGGCGATTCCGAGCCGATGGCCTCCGCGCCGATCTGGTAGAACTGTCGGTAGCGCCCTTTCTGCGGCCGCTCGCGTCGGAACATGGGACCCAGGTAGTAGAGTTTCTGCACGCCGGGACGTTGGTCGAGCCGGTGCTCGATGTAGGCCCGGATGACGGACGCCGTGTTCTCGGGCCGCAGCGTCAGGGAACTGCCGTCGCGGTCCTCGAAGGTGTACATCTCCTTGGTGACGATGTCGGTTTCCTCGCCCACGCCGCGCGCGAACAACTGGGTCTCCTCGAAAATGGGCGTGCGGATTTCGTGGTAATTATAGGCGCGAAACACCGCGCGCGCGGCGGTTTCCACGCCGTTCCACACCTCGGTGGCGGGAGGCAGTAAGTCCCTGGTTCCTTTGACGGCTTTGATCAAGGTAGTTGGAAAGCCTATGCTACCATGCGGCGCGCGCGGGGGCTTCCGCCGACCCGGCATGGGTGTGCGTTTGGCGCGGCGCGGTGGTAGGCTGTTGTTTCGGCACGCCGAAAAGCCCGGAAATGGGTTACAACCGGTGATTGGCCTGCCCGCCTGCCATGAGATTCGCACTAAGACTCTGCCCGAAGTTGAGGAGGGCATCGCGCTGCTAACAAGAACCTTGCGGCTTGTGAACTATGTGGAACCGCAGACCTACATGGCGGTGTTTTACATGGAGCTGGCGCAGCTTCAGTGCGGCGACCGGGCGGCCTATAGGCGGGATCTGGCATCGGAAAAGCAATGGTGGAATCGCGCTTGTGTGACCTGGCACGCTCAGAAACAGAGTTTTAGCCCAATTAGGTGGCTTCCGGGTCAACCGCCTCCTCCAGCGAAGCGCGGAGATACTTGTAGTTGGTAAACCGCAACTTGAGACAGCGAGGCCACTCCCGCGCGGCGCAAAGCCTCGTTTCGGCACCCCGGCAACGCTACTTCTCTTCCCCTACGTAGAACAAAGCAGTCACCGGCGCCATGGTGAGATGGACGGTAGTCACTGGCTGCCTGTTCGTGTCCCCACTGGTAAGTTTGGCCGGGCGCGGGTCGCCGGTCTGAGGGTCCCAGATCGTCAGTGTCTTCTTACCCCGCAGGACTACCTTGGTATCGACGGGTTTGTCAGTGGATTTCGCAAAGAAATTGATATCCTGGCCGTTCTTCACTTTAACGCCGGCGGCAAAATGCGACCGCCGGCGCTACTAGTTCTTGGGCAAAATCCCGCTGTCCACCATCCATTCCTGCAACCGCACCGGCCAGCTCGAAATCGGAAGCGGCCGGGGACGGATGCCAAAACCGTGGCCGCCGCTATTGTATATGTGAATCTCCACCGGCACTCCCACCTTCTTCAGCGCCTGTGCCAAAACCGGAATCGCGTTGGAAGGTCCCGCGTCGTTGTTGGCGCAGAGCATGAATGCCGGCGGCGTGTCTTTGGTCACCACGATGTTGGCCGGTTGCACGCCGGGGTAAATCAACACCTGGAAATCCGGCCGGGAACTTTGACGATCGATGGCGTCGGCCGCATCCGCCTTGCCGCGATCGAACTTCGTGGCGGCGAGCACGGCCACTTCCCCGCCGGCGGAGAATCCGAGAATCCCCACCTTGGCCGGATTGACGTGCCACTCCTCGGCGCGCGCGCGGATCACGCGGATGGCGCGCTGCGCGTCCTGATCGGCGTCTTCCACCGTGTAGTGCGAATTCTCCGCGTGGGCCAGCCGGTATTTCAGAACAAAACCCGCCACCCCGATACTGGCCAGCCACTTGCCGACGTCGTACCCTTCGTGGTCGATGGAGAGGAAGCGATGGCCGCCCCCAGGAGCCACCACGATGGCCACGCCGGTGGCCTTGTCCGCGGGCGGCAGGTAGGCCGTGATGGTGGGGTTGTGAATATTGGTGACGGCATGTTCGTGGGCCGCGTTTTCCGTGACCACTTCCTTCTGCGTGGCGGCGTCGGCGGCCAGATTGCCGGCCGGCCAAATAGAAACTACTTGCGGTTCCTGCGCCCAGGCCAGCATCGAAAATGCCGCCGCGGCCAGGATGATCTTGTATCGCATAAGCGTGCTGGCGTCGCTCAGTCCGCAAACGTTACTGCGCGGCACAGGCGGGCTGAGAGGCGCGTTACACTATCTATTCTTATGCACCGATTGTCTGTTTTGCTCTTGGCGCTTGCCCCCCTTTTCGCCCAGAAGCCCTTCGAGTTCTGGCCGGGTACGACTTACGACCCCAAGATCCCCACCTTCCACCAGGTTCTCGGTTACGACGCGGGCGACCGTGTCACCAGTCACGCCGGAATCGTGCGCTACATGGAAGCCCTGGCGGCAGCCGCGCCCACCCGGCTCAAGATCTTCGACTACGGCGAGACCTGGGAGGGCCGCAAGCTCATCTACGCCGCGCTGGGTTCCGAAGCCAATATCAAGCGGCTCACCGAGATTCGCGCCCAGATGCAGCGCATCGCCGATCCGCGCAAAACGCCGGAGGCGGACGCGCGCAAGATCATGGCCGGCCTGCCCGCGGTGATCTGGCTTTCCTACGGCGTGCACGGCAACGAGATTTCCTCGCCCGACGCCGGCCTGCTCACGGCCTACCACCTGCTGGCCGCGCGCAACGACAAACTGGTGGACCAGATCCTGGCGAACGTGCTGGTGCTCATCGATCCCATCCAGAATCCCGACGGCCGCGACCGCTTCGTGAACTATTTCGAGCAGGCGCGCGGTCTCGAGCCGGACGCCAGCCCGGTCGCGGTGGAGCACGTGGAGCCGTGGCCCGGCGGGCGCGTCAACCACTACCTCTTCGATCTGAACCGCGACTGGATTGCGCTCACCCAACCCGAGATCCTCAACCAGGTCAAAGTGCTGCGCGAGTGGTTCCCGCTGGTCTACGTCGACCTGCACGAGATGGGCGCCGACAGCACCTATTTCTTCAGCCCCGAATCCGACCCGTACAATCCCAATCTGACCGCGGACCAGCGCGAGAGCCTCAAGCTGTTCGGCCACAACAACGCCAAGTGGTTCGACAAGTACGGTTTCGATTATTTCACCCGCGAAGAGTACGACGCCTTCTACCCCGGCTACGGTGCGAGCTGGCCGGAATACTACGGCGCCATCGCCATGACCTATGAGCAGGCCTCCGTGCGCGGCCTGGTGGTTCGGCGCTCCGACGAGACGCTGCTCACCTACCGCGACACCGTGCGCCACCACTTCGTGTCTTCGGTTTCGACGCTTGAAACCTCGGCCGTCAACCGCGAGAAACTGCTCGACAATTTCTACAAGTATCGCGTGACGGCCATCGACGAGGGGTCGAAGGAGCCCATCAAGGAGTACATCCTGCCGCGCAACCGCGACGCTTCGGCCACCGACAAGCTGGCCGGCATCCTGCTGGAGCACGGCGTGGAAGTGAAGCGCGCCACGGCGCCGTTCCACGCGGGCGAGCGCGATTACCCGGCGGGAACTTACGTGGTCCCCATGGCGCAGCCCTCCAAGCGGCTGATTCGCACCCTGCTCGATCCGCAGACTTCGATGGACGACAAGTTCCTCGCCGCCGAGGAGGCCCGGCGCAAGCTCAAGGAACGGACCGAAATCTACGATGTGACGGCCTGGTCCCTGCCGCTGCTGTTCAACGTGGAGGCAGTGGCCAACAACGCCGTGGCGCAGGGCAATTTCGAAATGGCCAAGCCCGGGCGCGTGCTGCCAGGCGAGTTTCACGAGACCAGCGCCGCCGTGGCATTCCTCGCGCCCTGGGGGTCGGAGGCCGCGGGACGCTTGCTGGCGGCGGCGCTGCGGCAGGATTTGAAAGTCTTTTCGAGCGACAAGCCGCTCACCCAAAACGGAACCAAGTTCCCCGCCGGCACCCTGATTTTCAAGGCGGCCGGCAACCCTGCCGATCTCGCCGAGCGCCTGGCGCGCCTCGCGCGCGACACCGGCGCCAATGTCTACGGCACCAACTCCGGCTGGGTGGATGAAGGCGTGAACTTCGGCAGCCGCTATGTGCTGCCGGTGCGCAAACCCGCCATCGCCGTGGCGTGGGACACCCCGGCGGCCTCTTCCTCCGCCGGCGCCGTTCGCTTCGTCCTCGAACGGCAGTACGGTTACCCGGTGACTCCCATCCGCACGGCGTCGCTGAATTCAGTCGAGTTGGCCAGGTTCCAGGTGCTCATTCTGCCGGACGGTGGCGCCTACGCCACGCTGCTGGGCGACGCCGGAATCCTGCGGGTGAAGGAATGGGTGCAGGCGGGCGGCGTCCTCGTGGCGCTCGGCGGCGCGGTGGGATTCCTCGCCGATACCCGCGTGGCCCTGTTGGACATGGTGCAGGAAAACCTGGTGCGCGAGGGCGAGGAGCGAACGCCCGGGGCAGGCCGGGGTGGAAGCCCGGCGGCCACGCCCACGCCCACACCTGCACCCACACCCGCATCCGCACCCGCCACCGCCGCTGCCCAGACGGCCGGTGCTGCCGCCGCCGCTGGCGGCGGGCGTGGCGGCCGGGGTGGAGGCGCCGGACCCCGCGGCCCGGGCACCCTGATCTCGAGCGACGCGGATTACGAGAAGACCATCCGCGCCGCTACCGAACTGCCCGATAGCGCGCCGGGCACTATCCTGCGGGCGCGCATCCGCCCCGATTTCTGGCTCACCAATGGCGTCGCCGATAGCGTCAACGTCATGGTGGAAGGCCGCGCCATCTACACCCCGCTCAAGGCCGATAGGGGCGTCAACGCGGTCTACTTCGACGCCGCCGACAAGCTGATGGCTAGCGGCTACTTATGGAGCGAGAACCGCAAGCAGATGGCCTACAAACCGCTGGTAGCCACCGCCACCTCGGGGCGCGGCGTGGTAGTCGGGTTCACCGAAGACCCCAATTTCCGCGCCATGCTGGACGGCATGAACGTGCTGTTCCTGAACGCCGTCTTCCGCGGCCCCGCCCACGCGCGCGGAGCGGGCGGCGGGCCAGGCGAGGAGTAAGATGCCGCTGTGGGGCGGGCAATCTTGCCCGCAGCCGCCTTTCAGGCGGCTTTTTCGCGCTGTGCAGTCGCCGGCTGAAAGCCGGCTGCAGCCAGGATTGGCTGCCCCACGAATTGGCCTGCTGTGTCTCGCCCTGGCGGCTCGCGCGCTCCAGGCATCTTCCGGCGCGCTGGCTTACGCCACCTATCTGGGCGGCGATGGCGCCGACATCATTCACGCCATGGCGGTTGACTCCTCGAACAATGTCTACCTGACCGGAGAAACTCTCTCTTCCAATTTTCCGGTGACCGCCGGGGCCTTCCAGAAGAAACACGCCGGCCAACCGGGAACCATGACCGGCCTCATGGCGTTCACTGGCGCGGCGCCGGATGCCTTCGTGGTGAAACTGAACCCCGCAGGCCAGATCGTGTACGCCACATACCTGGGCGGAGCGGGCGCCGATGCGGGCTTGGGGATCGCCGTCGACTCCGCCGGCAGCGCCTACGTCGTCGGAACCACAAGTTCCCGGAACTTCCCCGTGACCGAGGGCGCGGTTCAAACCACCCTTGCCGGAAACTCCGATGTCTTCGTGGTCAAGCTCAGCCCGGACGGATCCACCCTGGTCTACGCCACCTACCTGGGAGGCACGGGGTCCGATACCGCCGCCGCGATAGCCGTCGATTCCGCCGGCAACGTGTACCTGGGAGGCACCACCGCCGGCAATTTCCCGACGACTCCCGGCGCCTATCGGACCCAAGGCGCGGGAGCCTTTGTCGCCAAACTCAATCCCACGGGAACGGCCCTCGTCTACTCTACTCTCCTCGGCGATACCGGCAGCGGGACCACCAGCGGGCTGGCCATCGATTCCGCCGGAAACGCTTACGCCGCGGGCGACACCTACTCGCCCAACTTCCCGACCACGCCCGGAGCGCTTCGCAGCCCCATCGGCGCCAACAACTCCGCGGCGTTCCTGGTGAAGCTCGATCCCACAGGCGCGGCCGCGGTCTATGCTGCGATACTGGGAGGCCGCGGCGATTCCTCCGGCGTGGGCGTTGCCGTGGATGCGCAGGGAAACGCCTACCTGGCGGGCAGCACGGACGCGCCGGATTTTCCGGCTGCTTCCCCGGCCGGCGGCGCGGACGCGTTCGTGGTCAAGCTCAACCCAGCCGGATCGGACCTGGTCTATGCAACTTTGCTGGGCGGCAGCGGCGACGATCGGGCGTACGGGGTGGCGATTGATTCCGCCGGCGGCGTGCTGGTTTCCGGCTCGACATTTTCCATCGATTTCCCCGTCACAGCCGACGCGCTCCCCAAGCGCTTTGCCGGAGCCCCGTGTCTGCTGACCGCCGCAACGCCCTTCGGCAATCCGCCGCTGGTCACGCTCTGCGGCGACGCGTTCGCCGCCAAGCTCGATCCCGCGGGAGCCGTGGCGTATTCCACCTACTTGAGCGGAAGCGACGCGGAGGCCGCCACGGCGGTCGCCCTCGGCGCCGGCGGCTCCCTGTGGGTGGCCGGCTGGACCCGCTCCAGTAACTTCCCCACCGCCGGCGCACCCATGGCGGATGCGCGCTTCCCCGCCACGTGCACCGAAAGCAACTCCCCGTCCTCCAGCCAGAGCTTCCCGTGCGAGGACGGCTTCATTGCCAGAATCGACTTCACCGGAGCCGCCGCGCCACCCTCGTTGCAGGTGGTCAACTTCGGCAGCCAGTTGGAGACTCCCGTGGCGCCCGCGGAGATCGTCACGCTATTCGGCGCCGCCATCGGTCCCGATTCCCCGGCGCTTCTGCAACTGGATTCCACAAATCTGATCACCACCGTGCTCGCCGGCACGCGGGTCCTGTTCGACGGCGTGCCCGCTCCGTTGATCAGGGTCGATTCCGGCCAAATCACGGCGATTGTCCCCAACGCCGTTGCCGGAAAGGCCCACTCCCTGGTTGCCGTGGAGCGCAACGGGCAGACCACCGCTTCCACCACGGTCGTCATCGGCGCGGCCTCCCCCGCGATGCTTGCCGCCATCAATTTGGACGGCACTCTGAATTCGGCCGCGACGCCTGCGCCCGCCGGCTCCATTGTTTCGTTATTTCTAATCGGAACGGGCGCATCCGGCCAGCCCGACGGCGCGCTTGCCGCATCGGCGTCCAACCTTGTGCCGCCGCCGGTGGTAGTGGTGGGATCCCAGCTCGCGCAAATCCTCTACGCCGGCCCGTCGCCGGGCTCCACCGCGGCGTTGACGCAGATCAACATCCGCCTGCCCTCTGCGCCCAGCGGCCAGCTCCCGGTTTTCGTTCTCGCCAACGGCTTCAGCACCCAGTTCGGCGCCACCCTTTCCGTGAAGTGACGGACTCTCCACCGCCGAGACGCGGAGACGCAGAGAATTCAGAAAGATTTTCTCAGCGCTCCGGTAAATTCTTATCGACGCGACTTCCGATACAATTGTCATTCAAGGTCTTCGGGTGAGGTCGTCCGTATGAGCACGCCGACGTCCGCGGAAGTCGCACTTCAGAACGAAGTCGAGCGCCTCCGGGCGCGAGTCGCCGAGTTGGAGACGGCCGCAACCGATCTGCAGCGGCAGCAACTCGCGGAATCGAACGAGGCCCCGCGCGAAAGCGAAGCCGTTCTGCGCAGCTTCTTCGACAGCCCCGGGGTGATGCGGGGCCTCATCGAACTCGTCGACGGCGTCATCGTTCACGTTTCTTGCAACCAGGCCGCGGCGCAGATGTTCGGGGTGGACCGGGCGTCCGTCCCAGGGAAATTCGCAACCGAGTTGGGCGCTTCGGAAGAGGTCGCGCGAAAGTGGGTCGGGCTCTACGAACAAAGCCGGCGCACCGGCGAGCCGGTCTCCATGGAATACCCCCGCCGCGATGCCGAGGGTAGGGACCGCTGGCTGATGGCCACGGCCAGCTACCTGGGCCAGGGACGCTCCGGAAACCCGCGATTCGCCTACACCATCCTCGATCTCACCGACCGCAAGCGTGCCGACGAGGTCCTGAACCATCAGCGCCAACTGCTGGAGGTGACCCTCCAAAGCATCGGCGACGCGGTCCTGGCCACCGATGCCGGCGGCAAAATTACTTTCCTCAACCCCGTGGCGGCCAGGTTGACCGGCTTCACCCAGGAGCAGGCACTCGGCCAACTGGCCGGGGATGTGTTGCGCACCATCGACGAACGGACGCGCGCCAGCGGCGAGGACATGGTGGCACGCGTATTGCGGGAAGCGTGCGTGGTTTCCATGGCCAATCACACGCTTCTTGTGGCGCGCGACGGCCGCGAGATTCCCATCGAGGACAGCGCGGCCCCCATTCGCGACGCCGCGGGCAATGTGCTGGGCGTGGTGCTGGTGTTCCACGATGTCACCGAGAAACGCCGCGCCCACCGCGAATTGCAGAACGTCATCGACAGCATCAGCGACGGCATGCTGGTGCTGGACCGGAACTGGCGATTCACCTACTTCAGCGAACAAGGCGCGCGCATGATCGGCATGCGCAGGGAAGATCTGATTGGCGGCTACATCTGGGAGATCTTCCCGTATGCCGAGGGCACGAGGTTTTACGAAGGCTATCACCGCGCCGTGGAAACCGGCCAGCCGGTTACGTTCCAGGAGTATTACCCGGAGCCAATAAACAAGTGGTTCGAATGCCACTGCTATCCCTCCGAGACGGGCCTCTCGGTTTACTTTCACGACATCACCGAGCGCCGGCGCGTCGAAGACGCGCTGCGCGAGAGCGAGTTGCGATTGCGCACGCTGACCGATAACCTGCCGGAGGGCGCCGTCTATCGGTATCGCCTCGACGCCCATGGCGAAGCCCACGTCGATTTCATAAGCGCCGGCATCGAACGGCTGACGGGCGTGCCGGCGGCCGAGTTCATGGCCGACGCCGCCACGGTGTACCGGAATATTCTGCCCGAAGACCACGAGCGGCTGACCGCCGCCATAGCTTTTTCGCACGAGCGGCAGGAGCAATTCGAAGTGGAGGTGCGTCACTTCCACCGCATCACCGGAGAAATCCGCTGGTCGCTGCTGCGCTCCACGCCCATCCGCAATCCGGATGGTTCCATGACCTGGGATGGCATCGAACTCGACATCACCGCGCGCAGGCGTGCGGAGGCCAAGCTGGCGGAGCGCACCATTCAGCTCGAACGCACGGCCGCCGAACTGGCGGAACGCAATCGGGAAGTGGAGCGCGTGAACCGGATGAAGACCGAGTTCCTGTCGCGCAGCAGCCACGAATTGCGGACGCCGCTGAACGCGATCCTGGGCTACTCCCAGCTT
>Ga0209039_10000617_pt1 | contig 34236 bp, 35 predicted proteins | sample BogFormECP12_OM1_FD_188238 | JGI IMG/M metagenome (GOLD analysis project Ga0209039, IMG submission 188238) | Bog forest soil microbial communities from Calvert Island, British Columbia, Canada - ECP12_OM1 (SPAdes) (version 2) | ecosystem: Environmental > Aquatic > Freshwater > Wetlands > Bog ... | reverse complement strand
GAATGCCACATGGTCTTCACCGGGCAACTCCCATGTCGCCGAATATAGGTAGAGGGACACTCCGTCCTCGTCCATCACCAATTCGGGCTCCTCCCAGGCCTCGCGCTGCAGCTCGGAGCGGAGGTGGTCCCCCAGCCATTCCGCGAAGTGATGCATCTCTTTTTGCAGGCCGCCGTCTTCGCCACAGAAATCGATCTCGCTCTTGACTTCGCTGGCTCGGTTCAACACGTCGAGGGCACGTTTGCTCAGAATTCCCTTGGCCATAATGGAACCATTCTATCCTTCTTATGTCCGGTTAACAGACAGTCGCCTCCTTTGGCTCCCACGGTCCGCCATCTCGCATCGCATTCACCCGGTTTGTGGCAGTCCTCTCACCCCCCGAACGCCAGCCTCACGGCGTTCGACGCTTGGCCGCCGGCCGACACCACCACATCCACCTCGCCGCGGCCGCGCAGAGCGGCGGGGATCGAAATGTTCACCTGGTCGAGCCCCGGGAATACGCCCTGCGGGCCGGCGTATGTCACCGGAACCGGGACGCCGCCTACCGTGCAGGTGACCGAAGACGCGGCGCCGCGCAAGCCCGTGGCGTACAGGCTGACGTATACCGTGGATTGATTGTCGATGGCGATGGGCACCGGGGTGCATGTTCCGCTGCTGCAATCGAACACCGGCAGCACGGTCTGAGTGGTCTGGCCGTTGGGCACGCGAATGGCGCCCGCCGCCGCGGTGGTGGATGCGCCCATCGAGAACAGACCCGGCGCGGCGGCACTCACCGTCACCGTGCCGGTCGCGGCGCCGATATGGACCGTCGCCGTGCCCGTGGCTGTGCCGTCGGGGACCAGAAAGTTCACCTGCGACGGGCCGGCATAGGCGAGCGACGAAGACCGCGTGACGCCGGCGGCGTCGGTCATAGTGGCGATGACGCCGGCCAGTCCCACGACCAGGGTTCCGGAGGGCGACTGGCTTTCCACTACCCCCAGCGCCTGGCCGTACGCGGAGGCGAGGCTGTCGGGAGCGATCCCCGTCCCGCCGCCGGCGGCGTTCACCACCGCCATGCTGCCATTGCCGAAAACCGCTAGCATCGCGCTCGCCGCGCGCACCGTTGTCAAGAACGCGCCGCCACTCGGCGGGAGGTTCTCAAGTTGCGCCGGCAACCAACTGCCGTCCGCCTGCACGGATGCCCCGCCCAGCGTGACGCCCGTGGTCGAATCCGCCGCCGGCGCGGCCAGGCGCATGGCCAGCGCGGTGGTGTACCCTGCCCCGGGCGCAATGCTCACGGCGGCATCCTGCGCCATGTCCTTGTTGACTACGGTCACGCGCAGCGTGCCATCGTCATCCAGGGCGCCGTAGGCGGTCAGGTTGACTCCATTCGCAGTTACGGTCACCGGGACCACGCGGCCGCGCGCGGCGGCGCGAAACAGCAGCAGGGCGTAATATAGCGGCCGGGCGGTGGCCTGGGTGGCGGTCACGGCGATAGGCGTGTAGGTGCCCGTGCCGCCGCCGTGGAAATTCACGCCCGCCGAATTGCGCCCGGCCAGCGTGAACATATAATCCACGCCCCACAGCGCGGAGGCGAATACGTCGCTCACGCCTTTCTCGCCGCCGTTGTAGCAGGAGTTGGTCTCGGCCATGCGCCACGGGATCTTCTGCCCTTGCGCGATCTGCTGGAGCTGGGAGCCATCGGTGTCCTCGGTCTGATGCGCCGCGCTGCCCAGGATGTGGGGAATGGACGCCACGTTGGAGGCGGTGGAACTCACCGCGCTGGTGGGCGCCAGCGGGTAGAGGTGCTGTGTCAGAAGCGCAATCCGCGATCCCAACTGGCTGGCAAACGTGGTGGTCCAGGTGGTGATGGACCCCGCCGCCGCCGAGCCCGTCAGCACCGCCGCGGGGACCTGGTTCTGGATGGCGCCGGCATAGTTGCGCCACTCGGCCATGTAGTCGTTGACCGAGTAGGTGGTGGATCGCAGGCCGTTGCTGTGATAGAGGTCCGGCTCGTTGCCGATTTCGAAACCGGAGAGGACGTCGCTGGCCGAGCGGAACACGTAGTCGGCCTCGTCGGCGTCCGTGGCCGGGTCTCCCTGGCCGAGGTTGAGCGAGAAGAGCACCCGCCAACCCACGGCGCGCGCGAAGGCGAACGCCCGGTCGACGTCGCTGGCTGCGATGACGCTCGAAGGGGTGGAGGGCGCGCGCGGGCCGCGAAGCCAGCCGGTGAGCTTGTCCACGGAATTGCCACCGAAGCGAAGCAGCCCCGGTCCCACTTGCGCCACCATGCGTTGCAGCACGGGATTTTCCGCGGGGAACCCGGTGGCGGTGGTGAGGGATCCCGTCTCGAAGCTGAGGCCGATGAAGTCGCGCGCGATGGCGATGCCCGGCGATTCCGGATGCGCCGCGATGGTGACAGTTGTCTGGGCGAAACAGGCCGCGGCCCACGCGAGCGCGCCGACCGTGGCGATACATCTCATGCCGAGACCACCCGCACTTCCCCCTTGCCCCAAACCGTCTGGCGCCCCACGCCCACCCAGCGGGCGGCGCGCAGCCAGGGGAGGAATTCGGCCAGCTCGCCTTCATATTCCGCCACGCCGGTGAAGCCGCCCAGCGAATGCACCTGGCCGGTGCGGCCGGATTTCCGCGCGACGCGCTCCCATTTCAAATCCTCGCGCGTCAAACGGACGCCGGCCGCGCGCTGGCCCATGGCGCGGAAATCGATATCCAGCGGTCCCGCGCCGTAGAGCGCGCGCAAGGTGCTGATGCGGTCGCGCAAGCGGCCGAACAGAATCGGGAACTCCGGCCGCTCCGCCATGCCGCCGGCGGCCTTCAGTTCGGTGGGGGTGGCAAAGCGAACGCATACGCGTTCCACGGGCGCGGGGTCCGGGTCCAGGCCGATCACGGAGGGAGCGCGCGGCCCGTCGGTCACGGTCTCGCCGCCATCCGCCAGGTCGAGTTGCTCGACGCCGCACAGTTCCGCGCGGCCGCGGCCCGGTCCGACGCCGTTTTCGCCCAGCCGCGCAAAGGCGGCCTGGAAGTGCTCGAGCGCCGGCTGGCGCACGTCGAACACATGCACATCCACGAAGAACCAGTCCCCGGCGGCGATGGTGAGGCCATCCAGGTGGACGGCGCGCAGCACGAAAGGCCGCGGCCAGTCGGCCAGGCCGCTGGGGGCGCTGCCCAATGCGGCTCCCGGCTCGAACAGGCGCGCGTAGGCAGCCGGGGAGGCGGTATCGCGCAGGACCGCTCCAAAAGCGCCCCGCACCACGTTGGCGCTCTTCCCTTCGGGGAAGCGCACCGGGTCCCGGGCGCGAAAGTGGAAGCGAAACCGGTAAAACTCGAATGTGGTCACGGCCGTAGCGCCGGCGGTCTTGCCGCCGGCCTGTCTCAGCCCAGAAAAACCCACCGGCGGCAAGACCGCCGGCGCCACGCTGTTGTATAATAGTATGGCATTTGACTTTTGTTTTCGCTTCGTGACAAATCCGAGGGGGGCCGTGTGAGTCTATCCGCGCCCCCTTTTGTTGTATCGGGCCGGATCGGGGGTCGGGTGCATTTTTAGCAAAGAAGGAATATAGGCAGATGAAAGAAAAAGGTACAGTGAAGTGGTTTAACGCAGCCAAGGGCTACGGCTTTATTCAGCGGGAGAACGGAGAGGACGTCTTCGTGCACTTCTCGGCGATTCAAACGGAAGGGTACCGTACCCTGGATGAAGGCTCAAAAGTGGAGTTCGAGGTGACGAAGGGGCCCAAGGGTCTGCAAGCGACCAACGTCACGGTGGCCTGATGAGTTCCGCGGGCTGGCGCCTTCGTGGTTGCCGGCCCGCTGGCCCCCAATTTGGAGGTTTATGAGCAAAGAGGACAGCATCGAGGTAACGGGCACGGTTTTGGAAAAGTTCCCCAGCGGGATGTTCAGCGTGCAACTCGAACACGACCGCAAGGTTTTGGCGCACCTGGCGGGCCGGTTGCGCCGGAATCGCATCCGCGTGCTGGCGGGCGACAAAGTCACCATGGAGTTGTCTCCCTACGATCTGACCAAGGGCAGAATCACGTTTCGCCACAGGTAATCCGTTTCGTCCCCCCTGGAGCGACCCCGGTTTCCGGCGCCAGTGGCGCCAGATTTCAGAGCCGCCTTTCCATCGGTCACAAGAAACATTCGAAATGTTTGCGCAGTCCTATGCTTCCTGCTAAAGTATTGTAATCAGACGTAATAAAGCGCACTCATGAGAGAGCCGAACCACCCCGATAAGCGCCTCCACCCACGGGCCAGGGACCACTCCCCCGTTATAATCGAAGCGGAGGGTGGGGTGGAAAAGCCAAGAGTCTCGCAAGGCCGGCCGAGGAAGCCGTCCGCCGATTCCATCGAGGACCTCACGGCAGTCTTGTCGCAGAAGGTGGTGGGGCAGCCGGCGGCCACGCGCGTGATCGTGCCTTACATTCAGATGTACCAGGCCGGCCTGGCGCCGGAGGGCCGTCCCGTCGGGGTGTTCCTGTTGTTAGGCCCCACCGGCACGGGCAAGACCAAGACCGTGGAAGCGCTGGCCGACGTCCTGCACGGAAGCGAAAAGAACGTGCTCAAGGTGGACTGCGGCGAGTTCCAGATGGAACACGAGGTCGCCAAGCTCATCGGCGCGCCGCCCGGCTACCTGGGCCACCGCGAGACCCAGCCCATGCTGACGCAGCAGAAGCTGAATTCCGTGACCAGCGAGAAGTGCAGCCTGTCGCTGGTGCTGTTCGACGAAATCGACAAGGCCGCCCCGTCCATGACGCGCCTGCTGATGGGGGTGCTGGACAAGGGCCTTCTGCGGCTGGGCGACAACACCACGGTCAACTTCGAAAAGAGCCTGGTGTTTCTCACCAGCAACCTGGGCGCGCGGGAGATGTTGCGCGAAATCAACCCCGAGTTCGGCTTCCAATCCGCTGTGGGCGGCGAGCGCAAGGATCTCCTCGGCAAGCTCCAAAACATCGCCCTGGTATCGGTGCGCAAGCGCTTCTCGCCGGAATTTGTCAACCGCATCGATTGCATCATCACCTACCAGCCGCTGACGGCGGAATCGCTCTCGGCCATCCTCGATCACCACATCGCCGACCTGCAGAACCACGTCAACACGCGGCTCGGCAGCCGCTCTTTCACGCTCGAGGTGCCGTTCGAGGCGCGGCAGTTCCTGCTGCAAAAGGGCACCAGCGTGGAGTACGGAGCGCGGGAGCTGAACCGCACCATACACCGCTACCTGACGCAGCCACTGGCCACGCTGGTGGCCACCGGCCAGGTGAGCCCCGGCGTCAAGGTACGGGTGGAGGTTGCCGAGGACGCGGAGAAGCTGAACTTGCGGGCGTTGGAATCCTACGCCGCCGCCGCCCCCGTGCACCCTACCGTGCTGCTGGTGGACGACAACCGCGACCTGCTGCGCTTTCTGGAGCGCCTGATGGCGGATGCCGGCTGGACCCTGCTCACCGCCGAATCGGCCACGGAAGCCAAGAAGCTGATGCAGGAGCACAAGCCCAACGCGGCCCTGCTGGATTACATGCTGCCCGACGGCAACGGCGTCGAGCTGGGCGTGGAGTTCATGCAGACCGCGCCGCAGATGCTGATCATCGTCATGACCGGCACCATTTTGCCGCCGGAGGAAGAAGGTCTCTGCGAAGAGCACAATTTCCCGGTATTGCGGAAGCCGTTTCTGGCTTCCGACGTCATGAACCAGATCCGCGCCCGCCTGATACCGTTCAGCGGCGTGGTCCGCGGCGGCGCGTAACGGTGGCGCGGGTCCTACTCATTCACTGGAACGCCGCGGAAGCCGAAGCGCGCGCCGAACGCCTGCGGGGCGAAGGCTTCGAGACCTCCTGCTTCAGCAATCAGAGAGACGGCGGCGGTTTCCGCGCGCTGCGCGACAATCCGCCCGATGCCGTGGTGATCGATCTGGCGCGGGTGCCGTCTCACGGCCAGGCGGTGGGCATCGCCCTGCGCGAGCAGAAGGCCACCCGCATGGTTCCGCTGGTGTTCATCGAGGCCGATCCCGAAAAGACCGCGCGCGTGCGAGGCCTGTTGCCCGACGCGGTGTTCACCACCTGGCCGCGAATCGGCGCGGCGCTGCGGCGCGCGCTGCGTGGCGCCGCCGGCCCTAAGGACGCCAAGCCCGTGGTCCCCGGCACGTTCGCCGGCTACTCCGGCACGCCGCTTCCCAAGAAACTGCGCATACGGGAAGGCTCCGTGGTGGCGCTGGTTCACGCACCCGAGGGTTTTGAGGCCAAGCTCGCCCCGCTGCCCGAGGGCGCCCGCATCGAGAGACGCATGGGCAACGCCGATGTGACGCTGGCCTTCGTGAAATCTATCGCCGCGCTCGGCCGCGAGCTGCCAGCCCTGGCGCGCGAGATGCAAGCCGGCCGCACGTTATGGCTGATCTGGCCCAAGAAGACGTCGGCGCTGGCCGGCGATCTGGGCGAGCCGAAGGTCCGCGAAATGGGCCTCGAAATCGGCCTGGTGGATTACAAAGTGTGCGCCGTGGATGAGACCTGGAGCGGATTGGCCTTTGCCCTGCGCCGCGCCAAGAGCAGCGGTGCGTAAATGCGCGTCTCCGTGACCCAACGCCGCGACCTGTCGGCGGCCGACCTCCGCTCGGCCGGAGAAGCCGCCCCCAGCCTGGCTTTTCCCTGGGTGGCGAAGTTGCGATATGGACTTCTGGCCGGGGAATGCGCCTTGATTCTGGCCGCGCACTACATCTTCGGCGTCGAGCTTCCGATCCTCTGGCTGGCTCTTCCGGTGGCGGTGGCGGCCCTCGGCAACCCGCTGCTCGAACGCTTCACGGGGGCTTTCCGCGACCGGCGGGCGCTGGGAATCCTGCTGACCCTGGACACGCTCTGCCTGACGGCGCTGCTCTCGCTGACCGGCGGCCCGGCGAATCCGTTCACCCTGCTGTACCTGGTGCAGATCACGCTCTCCGCGGTCATACTCAGCAAGGAGTGGACCTGGGTGATCGGCGGGCTGTCCGTGGCCGGCTACGCCTTCCTGTTCCCGGTGCACGTGCGTGTGCCCGTCTTCGAGAGTCATCACACCTCCGAGGGGTTCTCGGTGCATCTGGCTGGGATGTGGATTGCGTTCGCCGCGGCATCCCTGGTGATTACCATATTCATCGGCAAGGTTTCCGAGGCCTTGCGGCGAAGGGAGCAGGAAGCCCTGTTGCTGCGGGACCAAGCCGCCAGAGACGAACGGCTGGCCGCGATTGTGACCTTGGCGGCGGGAGCGGCGCACGAACTCGGGACTCCCCTGGGGACCATCGCCGTGGTTTCCAAGGACCTGGAGTTGTATGCCGAGCGCGAGTTGGGAAATGGCGAGGTGGCCACGGAGGCCCGCCTGATTCGCTCGGAAGTGGACCGCTGCCGCGGGATTCTGCAGCAGATGAGTATACGGGGAGCGGAACCGCTTGGAGAGACTCCGGTTCCGCTCGGCTTGAGCGAAGCGCTGGGCAGCGTGAAGCAAGGGTTCATTTCTCCGGAAAGAGAACTGGTGCGGACGGAAGTTGCCGGCGAGGGCCAGGAGGTTACGCTGCCTCCCGACGCCACCCGGCAGGCGCTGACCGCGCTGGTGAGAAATGCGCTGGACGCGAGCGATGGCAGCCACCCGGTATTGCTGACCGCGGAGTGCGCCCAGGGAAAGCTGCGCTTCACGGTCGAGGACTCGGGCTGCGGAATGCGGCGCGAAACGCTGGACCGGGTGGCGCAGCCATTCTTCACCACCAAACCTCCGGGGCGCGGAATGGGCCTGGGCACGTTCCTGGTTCGCGCGTATGCGGAGGCCCTGAATGGCAGCCTGGAATTCGAGTCGGAGGCGGGAGCGGGCACCAAGGTGACCCTGGAGTTGCCCTTACCCCGGCCATGAGCGACCAGGACAAGCCGGCGGCGCTGATCGTCGATGACGACGAACGGTTCCGCACCAGATTGTGCCAGGCCTTTGCGCTGCGCGGTTGGGAGGCATTTGGAGCCGCCGACGGCGCCGCGGCGCGAACTCTGGCAGCCGAAGCGGCGCCCGACCTTGCCATCGTGGACTTGCGCCTGGCGAACGAATCCGGGCTCGACATCGTCCGCCAGCTCCGGGAGTTGGACGCCACGGTCTCGATCATCATGTTGACCGGCTATGGGAGCATCGCCACGGCCATCGAGGCCATCAAGTGCGGGGCGGACCATTACCTCAGCAAGCCGGTGGACGTGGACCAGATGCTGGCCGCGTTTGAGAGCATTCGCGATCGCGAGCGCTCGAGCCCGCGGCCTCCGGCGAAGGTGCCGAGCCTGGCCCGCGTCGAATGGGAGCACATGCAGCGGGTATTGGCGGATTGCGGCGGCAATATCTCGCAGTCGGCCAAGCTGCTGGGAATGCATCGCCGCTCGCTGCAGAGAAAGCTATCGAAGGACCCGCCGCGGGATTAAAACCAGGGGCCTGACGAATGTGTCCCAAGGCGCGCGCCCCCTTCGCCCAACCCCGTCGGTACGCCGCCGCGTGGACGCATCCGTCAGGCCCTGGTTTTCGCCGGCGCTACACTAAGAAGACATGCCAAACCGGACGATTGGGCTGGTGGTCGAGGCCGTGGGCACCACCGGCGTGTTGCACCAGGTGAGCGGCGTGATTGCGCGGCACCAGGGCGATATTACTTCCGTCGATATCCTGACAAACCGGCCCGAGGAAGCCCGCACCTACTACGAAGTGATTCTGCCGGGAGACGTCGACGCGTTGGTCGAGGCGCTGCGGGCCCTGCCCATCGTGCGCGGCGTCGAGATCGTCAAGACCCTCCAGGCAGTCTACGGCAAGCGCATCATCATCATGGGCGGAGGCGCGCAGGTGGGCCAGGTGGCCATTGGCGCGGTGTCCGAAGCCGACCGCCACAACATCCGCGGCGAACACATTTCGGTGGACACCATTCCGCTGGTGGGCGAGCAGAAACTGGCGGATGCGGTCCGCGCCGTGGCCCGGTTGCCGCGCGCCAAAGCCCTGGTGCTGGCCGGATCGCTGATGGGCGGAGAAATCGAAGCGGCCGTCAGAGAAGTGCGGCGGCAGGGCTTGCTGGTGATCAGCCTGAACATGGCCGGCAGCGTCCCCGAGGCCGCCGACCTGGTGGTCACGGACCCCGTGCAGGCCGGCGTGATGGCCGTGATGGCGGTCGCCGACACCGCCAAATTCACGGTAGAGCGGCTCAAACGGCGCGTCTTCTAGGGCAAATTCGGGGACAGGCAGCGAGTTTCGCAAAAGCGGCGAAACTCGAAGCCTGTCCCCCTTGGCCGCAACATCTACCCCGCACTCGTGTTATAGTCTTCAAAATTGAAGGTATTGGTGCGTAACCAGACCCGCAACACCGTTCTGGCTCACGCCGCCGAGGTGGCTGATACCAGCGCCAAGCGGCGTACCGGCTTGTTAAAGCACGAAAAACTGGAGCCAGGTGAAGGCTTGTGGATCGTCCCTTGCGAATCTGTCCATACATTTTTCATGAAGTTTCCGATCGACCTGGTGTACCTGGACCGGCGCCACAAGGTGCGGAAGGCCAGGAGCGCGGTGCGTCCGTGGAGGCTCTCCGCCTGCCTGCTGGCGCATTCCGTGCTCGAGCTTCCAGCGGGGACGGTGAAACAGAGCGGCACACAAGCCGGCGACGAACTGGCGATTGACAAGTCATGACACGACGACTCTGGCTGGCGGCGATGGGACTCCTGATGGCGTCCTGCGTCCAGCACACCCAGGTTGCCAAAGCCCCGCCGCCTCCGCCGAGCGTGTGGGACCGGCAGATTCACAATGCCATCGACGCCGGCGACGGCGATTACCAGTTGCGGGTGCTGCGCCAGAAGCTGGCGGCCGACCCCGACAACATCCCCATCCGCCTGGAAATGGCCAAGGCGTACCAGGATCGCGGATACCCGGACGTAGCCCTGGAGGTCTGCCGGCTGGCGGCCGCGCGCTTCCCGGAATCCGGCGAGGCCCAACTGGCGCTGGTGCGCGCGCTGCGCGACATGAACCGGCGCACTGAAGCGATCGACGGTTTGACGGCGTTTCTGAAGGCCCACCCGCAGAGCGGCCCCGAATACTTCTCCTGGCTGGGTATTCTGCGCGACGAATCGGGCCTCTGGCCGCTGGGCGAGCCGGCCCACCGCAAGGCCCTCGAACTGGCGCCCTCGCTCGACTATCTGCACAACAACCTGGGCTATAACCTATTGATGCAAAAGAAGTACGCGGAAGCCGCCGGGGAGTTCCGGGAGGCCTTGAAGCTCAACCCACGGTCCGCCGTGGCGCGCAACAACCTGGGCCTGGCGCTGGCCAACCTGGGTGAGACCGATCAGGCGGTGGCCAGTTGGCAGGCCGCCTCCGACGCCACCACGGCGCACAACAACCTGGCCGCCGTGCTCATGGAAAAGGGGAACTACCCTAACGCCCGGAAGGAATTAGAGATAGCACTGAGCTACAATAGCGCTTACCCAGCCGCGCTGAAAAACCTGGAACTGGTTTCCCGCCTGGACGGGCACGCGGCCACGCTGGCCGTGAAGCCGGTCGAATCGCGCTGGCGGCGCTGGAAAATCGCTTTTCGCAGACTTTTCGTAGGACCTTTGCAAGATTCGCGGACGGAGCCGGTGAAGACCGCTTCCGCCCCATAACCGGAGAGGAACATGAAAGCATTAATCGTCCGTTTTATTCGCGATGAACAGGGACAGGACCTGGTGGAATACGCCTTGATTGTGGCCGCCGTCGGACTGGCCCTGATCACCACCGTGAACCAGCTCTCGCAGGGCGTGGTCAGCCTGTACCAGAGCATCACGGGGGACTTGGCGAGCATCGGCACCACGGCCCCGTAACCCCGGACGGTCGATGTGCGGCCGGTGAAGGTGCTCGCGTGGCTGGCGCCCGACCTGGCGCTGGTCGCCGCTTGCGTCACGCTCTTCTATTGCCTGTTCCTATTCCAGGGATACCGGAAACTGTTTCGCGACTCGGATGCCGGATGGCATATCCGAACCGGTGAGGCCATCCTCTCCACCGGCTATTTGCCGCGCACCGATCCTTATTCCTTCACTCGCGGGGGCCAGCCCTGGTTCGCGTGGGAATGGTTGGCGGATGTGGCCGCCGGCGCCGCGCATCGCGCCGCGGGCCTTTCCGGAGTAGCACTTTTCTATGCCGCCGTCATCGCCGCCGGCGTCTGGCTGTGGTTCCGGCTCCAGTGGGCGCTGGATGGCAGTTTCCTGCTGGCGTGCGCCATGGCGTCCCTGCTGCTCTCCACCTGCAACATCCATTGGCTGGCCCGGCCGCACGTGATCGGTTGGCTCTTCCTGCTGGCGGCGCTGCTCTATGCCGAGCGCGCGCGCCCGCCGTTCCGCTTGCGCCACGTGGTCGAGATCGCCATCTTCACGGAACTGTGGGCGAACACTCATGCCAGCTTTTTCTTTGCGCCATTGATCGCGTTGATCTACGCCGCCGGTTACGCCATCCGCCGCCGGAGCAGCGGCGCGCGCTGGTTCCTCTGGGCCGCGCTGGTCTCCGCCCTTGCGCCGCTGGCCAACCCTTACGGCTGGCGCCTCTATGAGCACGTGTTCCGCTACCTCGCGGATTCCGAACTGCTGGCGCGCATCGGCGAGTTTCAGAGCTTCGATTTCCACGCCGCCGGCTCGTGGCCGATCATTGTGACGCTGCTGGCCGGCGTCGCCGGCGGCACCCTGGCCCTGCTGGGCAAGCGCTTCGAGCATTTCGCGCTGGCCATGCTGATCACCGCCATGGCATTGCGCTCCGCCCGCGCCTTGCCGCTAGCGGCCTTGCTGCTGCTGCCGCTGGCCAATGCAGCCATCACAGGCACGCTGCGGCGGGCCGGAGCGCTGGATGGTTTTCTATCCTATTCCGCGCGCCTGCGCTTCATCGATGCGCGGTACTCTGGCTTGGCCCTTGTGCCGTTCATCCTGCTCGCGTCCTTCGCGCTGCTACGGACCCCCGCCATCCGGGCAGCCACGGGTTTCCCGCCGGACCAGTTTCCCGTCGAAGCATATTCCCAGGTTGCCCGCCTCCCCGCCACCGCGCGCCTGTTCGCTCCCGACAAATTCGGTGGCTACCTGATCTACCGCTCCGAAGGCGCCCGCAAGGTGTTCTTCGACGGCCGCAGCGACTTGTACGGCGCGGAATTCCTGAAGCAATACGCCCGCATGGTGACCGTGCGTCCCGGCTGGCAAGAGGTCTGGGAATCTTTCCACTTCACACACGCCCTGTTGCCCAACGATTACCCGCTGATCCCGGCGTTGGAGGCGGTTGGGTGGAAAGTGGTCTATCACGATCAAACCGTCACGCTGCTCGCCAGGGGCGGAAACCGTGGGTGACCGCTCGCGGGAGTGATGTCGCTGCCGCTGGACCAAGCGGTGGCACTAAGAAGACCCGCGGGGCATGAAAAGACCGCGGCGTCGCGGTATTGTGATCTTATGCCCGAGCAACCGAAGCCCGCCGATGGTTCAGTGCGCTGGTGGGAGTATTACTTCGTCAGGTATGCGATGGGCACCATCGTGGGGGGAATCGTTTGCTATGTTCTTTGCTCCAGCACCCCGATCTTGAGCCCTCTGGTGACGCATCTGGAATACCTTGCTGCGTTTGGCTTGGTGTATTGCTACATCGCCAGCGCGCCCATTTTGGTATTCCATGCAGGGCGATTCCTGCTGAAGTGGCCGAATACCCGAGGTGTTCGATGGGGCGTTCTACTGCTCTTCGTGTTTGGAATTGTTGGAACCCTTATTTGGAGCCTGGCACCACACCCAAAGCAGCTTTCCCACTTCGCGTATCCGCTGTATCTGGTTGCCGTCTTCGGTGGCGTTCTCATCCTCGCTCTTCAGTTCCTCCTCGTATGTCGCGTGCTGCGCCAGACCGACGAAATGTGGGCATTTTACAAGAGTCTCAGCGGGCGTCGGGAGATCGCAAACAAGGGCGGAGTCATCGAATCTTATCGCCACCTAAGAGAGCACGGCAATTCCTTCTTCATAGTGTTTCTAGAGGTTCTTTTGGGTGTCATCCTGGTCGGTACAAACGCTCTGTTCGGGCTGGCCGACTTGGAACGCTGCTCAGCGCCACCTCCCGGGACCAACTTCTTGGACGATAGGTTTTGCGGGCTTCTTATCATACTCGTCCTCTGGATAACGCCAGCCGTGCTCGTGTGGGCAATTGCTACAGCGCTTGAGCGCAAGTTCAGTGAGGACACAACCGCGTATGTCTGACAAAGTTCCGACCTCGGTGCGCTACGTAAAGAATGGTAGGCGCGGCCAATGGTGGCACGCGGCCAAAGCCAATGGGCAGGTACATCTCGGATGGAAAACCGTTCCTGCCGAATTCCTGCTGAGCCCCAACTTCCCCGAGATCGAGCGAATACTGAGAGACGTGAACGGGCCTCGTCAGGGCGTCACACAGGATTTCAACGCTTTGCGCGACCTCCTCGACGGCCCCAGTAAGCACGTATGGATGACCTTCGAAGACGGTTGCATGTGGTGGTGCACCGTCCTCGACGGCGCTACGGTCAATCCTGGCGGAGAAAGCCATGAAAAAGGCAACTTCTGGCTGGTTTGCAAGCGCCCTTGGTCCAATCGCTCCATCAAGGGAAAGCTACTCGCCATTTCAGATCTGCCTGGCACGGTTACGACCACGAGCGGGTTCAAGGGCACAGTCTGCAAACCGAACGATTGGCAAGCGGTACTGCGCATCATTAGAGACGAGAAAGATCCTGAAGCGGCGGCAGCCGCCAACGCTCGCGGTGATTATGAACGGGCGGTCCACAGGATAGTGAAACGACTCTCGCCCAAAGACTTCGAGCAACTCATCGACCTCATCCTAACTCGTACAGGATGGGCACGCATCTCCACTTTGGGTAAAACGCGCGAGGGAATCGACGTCGAAGTGGAGAATCTCACGGCCGGTGAAATCGCGTTCGTGCAGGTAAAGAGTTCCGCTACTCAGGACGTGTTGAACGACTACGTGGAAAGGTTTAAGAAGCGGCGCGAGTTCTACGCGCGAATGATATTTGCGGTCCATTCTCCAAGTGGGAAGCTAACGCCGCCTGCCGATCTTCCAATCGTGTTGTGGACGGGTGATCGGGTGGCCGAGCTTGTGGTGCGACTGGGCTTGGGTGAGTGGGTTGAGAGCAGACTGGGTTAAGCCCTGCCCGATCCAGTCGCATCGGAGGTAACGGCCAACTGCCTTGCATGGTTTCCTTCCGTGACTCGTCCGGCACTGCACCAAGCCATGCCGGCCAAATTCGAGACCAGACGTTGACCTGCTATCCTGGATTCGTGGACCAGAGGGCACAGCCAATCTCATCTTCTCGAACGAACGGCGCCGCTTCGCCTTCCTTCGAGGAATTGGCCGCTCAGCAGGGCGTCACTCCAATTGACGATTTTGAAACACTGCTTGGCCAACCATCGCCCGAAGACGAATCGGCGGAGGAATTCTCCGCGAGCCTGCGCGAATGGCGTCAAGAGGGAACCCGCCCCGCCAACCCGCAATGAATGCCGCCATCGTCGACACGGACGTGGTGTCGATGCTATTCAAAGGAGACACAATCGGCCCCACGTAACGGATCGATTGCTCGGGATCTCCTTTATGACGCTGGCTGAGTTGGAGCGTCGGTCGCTCGAACGGAACTGGGGCCAGGGGCGGAAGCTCGAACTGGCCCAGCACCTGACACGATACACCGTCCTGCCAGTCAGCCGCGAACTATGCGCCAAATGGGCCGAGGTTTCTGTCGCCGCGAAGAGAAAAGGGCGGCCGATCCAAACGGCCGACGCGTGGATTGCGGCCAGCGCCCTCCATTATCGGGTCCCCCTCATTACCAACAATCGAGGCGACTATTCGGCAGTTGACGGCTTGGCTCTGCTCTCGGCGTAGATCGCTCCCGCACGCCGGGCCGGGTGACTTCGCACCCACGGCGCGGTACGCTGATGGGCAAGCCTGTAATCGCAGGCACGCGCATTACCGTCGAGTTGATTCTGGAGAAATTGGCCGCCGGAGAGACCGTCGAACAGGTGCTTGAGGGCTTGAGGCGCATCCGCGGCTCAACCAAGACGCGGTTCGGGCAGCGCTTGCGTTCGCGGCTGATGCCCTCCGCGCCGAGAATGGCCCTCCGATCTCACTGCTACCCGGCCTTTTCCTTTGTACTGCGCCTTCGCTGAGCGGCACCCTGAGCAATCCTCGGTCGAACTGCCCGCTGCGCCCCATCACGCCGGCTGGCGATCTGGGCGTACATTGCATCCGGCGCCAGATCGATCTCACCGGGCCACGCGACCGCACCGCAATCAATCAGAACCTGTTCGAAAAACTGCTCATCCGCCAGCGGCGCCAGCGCACCGGTCAACTCTTCTCGACTCAGCCGCACACGTCCCGCTAGCCCGTCTTTGAACCGGACAAACAGGCAGTAGCCCGGCTCCGGCTTCACCTCAACCACATCCCAGTACATGGAACACTACTCTGCTCACGCCAGCGGCTCAATCTTCGTTGGGGGCGTGTTTCCGCGGCACAGCCGCCAGTCTTCAAGCAATTCCTCTCTATGTATCATCGCCCATTCCTGCACCAGGTTCAAAGCTCGGTGTGGCAGTTGCCCCTCGATGATCGCCAAGGTGCCGATCTCGATCGTGGCCTCGAACTCACCGTACCGGGCATGAAAGTGTGGCGACCCATGATCATTGAAGAACATTCGAATCAAGATCCCGTAGAACCTGCTGATCGCCGGCATTCCGCGAGGCTGATTTTACCACCCCGCACGCCCGTTCACGCCGAAAGCCGGCCAGCACCGGCTCGCCGCGCGTCCTCATGATCCCCATTGTGAGGCAATCCCTAGGTGAGTCACCAATATTCCCCAGAGTTTTCCCAATCGTTTCAATCACTCAGCCGTTTCAGGCCCGTTAGCCCGCTTTTCGCCTGCTATACCAGGATTAGGAGGAGGACCCCATGCGCGGCCACAGGCACGGTCGAGAGACCCGTTTGACGCATCTTACCCAAAAACCCCTCCAGATGCGTCAAAAAACTACGACCCACCTCCGTAACTCATTGAAAAACAGGATCTTACACCGTCATGTTTGACAACTCGACATATCCCGCACGTAGCGCAGCGTGCCCGCCTGCGCGATGGTTGGTAACCGCCGCTGCCGCCATCCTGCACAATCCTCCCCAAAAACGCCGGAACTTAACCCTGCTCAACGTGTTACAACAGAACATCGGTGGATTTTGTCCGCTATCGGTGTGTGCGCCCGAGGATTGAATGGATCGTCAGAAGAAACTGCTGCTTTTCGGCGTCGCCTGGCTGTCGGCTTTGGGACTGACCTGGTTCCTTTATGCCAACGCCGTGGCCCCGAAAGTCGAGCCGCAGGTGCGCGTGGTGGTCGCCGCGCACGATATGCCGCTTGGCACGCTGCTGCATCAGAACGATATTAAACTGGTGGATTACCCGGAGCGCAATGTTCCCAAAGGCGCGGTGTTCCAGACGGCCAACGCGGTCAATCGCGTGATCCTGGTCGCCATGAGCGCCAGCGAGCCGGTGCTCACCTCCAAGCTCTCCGCGCCCACCTCCATGGAGGGCGTCTCTTCCACCATTGAAACCGGATATCGCGCGGTGTCGGTGCAGATCACCGACGTCAGCGGGGTGGCCGGGCTGATTCAGCCGGGCTCGCGCGTGGATGTGCTGTTCACCCGCCCCGGCTCCATGGCCGAAGCCACCACGGCCACCATCCTGCAGAACGTGAAGGTGCTTTCCACCGGCCGCCTGGTACCGACGGGACAGACGGTGGACCCGCGCACACCCAAGTCTCCCGTGGTGACGCTGGTGTTGGCGCCGGAAGACGCCCAGAAGCTGGAACTCGCCAAGAATGAAGGCAAGATCAGCCTTTCGCTGCGCAATCCGCTGGATGCCTCGCAATCGCCCGCCACGGGCCCCGTCACTACCGAGGTGCTGGACCCCATGATCAGCGCCCGCCTGGCCCGCGCCCGTATGGGGCGCACCACCAACATCTCCAAGGCCAACCTGGAGGACCCGCGGGTCTGGCAGGAGCTGACCGGCCAGAACCAGAAGAAGACCGGCGACGCCGAGAAGGAGAAGCAAAGGCTGGAGGAAGAAGCCCGTCTCAAGAAGGAAGCCGAAAAGCCGCGCGTGGTGGTGGACGTTTACCGCGGCGACAAGCACGTCCAGGAGCTCTTTCGATGAAGATCGCGAATAAGCTGCTATGGGCCGCCGTGCTCACCGCCTCGTGTTCTCTGGCGCAGACCGGCGGAGCGCGGGCGATCACGCTGGTGGAAGGCCGCGGCGAGCTGCTGCAATTCCAGAGGGACGTGCAGAAGGTGGCCCTGGCGGAGCCCAAGATCGCCGACGCGGTGGTGATTTCGCCGCGCGAGGTCATGGTCAACGCCAAGGCTCCGGGCCACACCACGCTCCTGATTTGGGAGACCGGCTCCGACCCGGTGCGTTACGAAATCGAGGTCGCCAAGGACAACTCCGATTGGGACAGCTTCCGCAAGCTGATCGAGGACAACGCCAATGGCGGCGCCATCACCGTCACCGGCTCCGGCGATACCATCGTGTTGGCCGGCACCGTCAAGAGCGCGGAGGATTCCAAGCGCCTGGCCGGCATGGCGCAGACGCGCGCCAAGACCGTGATCAACCTGTTGAAGGCGCCGCCGCCGCCCGATCCGCGCCAGATCCTGCTGCAAGTGAAGTTCGCGGCCGTGGACCGCACGGCGCTGACACAGGTGGGTTTCAACCTCTTCAGCCTCAACGGTAAAATGATCGGCGGCACCGGCACCGAGCAGTTCACACCGCCGCGATTCACCGCCCTATCCAGCGCCACGCCTGACAGCAACACGGTCAATTTTTCCGATCTCCTGAATCTGTTTGCGTTCCGGCCCGATCTCAATATCGGGGCCACCATCAAGGCGCTGGAAGAGCACGACCTGCTTCAGATTCTGGCGGAGCCGAACCTGATTTGCGAGGAAGGCAAGGACGCCAGCTTCCTGGCGGGCGGTTCGTTCCCCTTCCCGACCATCACCACCACCCCAACCGGCGGCGCCACCGCGCCCGTCATCACGGTGCAGTTCAAGCCCTACGGCGTGAAGCTGGATTTCACCCCGACCATCACGCCCCAGGGCGCCATCAACCTGAAAGTAGCGCCGGAGGTCAGCTCGCTCGATTTTACCAACGCGGTCACGCTACAGGGTTTCACCATCCCTTCGCTGGCGCAGCGCCGCGCCGAAACCGAAGTGCTTCTCAAAGACGGCGAGAGTTTCGCGATTGCCGGCCTGATCGACCAGCAAGTGATCGAAACCATGGCTAAGGTGCCAGGTCTTGGCGACATCCCGATTCTGGGAAAACTGTTTCGCAGCCGCAGCACGCAGAAATCGAACGACGAACTGCTGGTGGTCATCACCCCGCACTTCGTGCGCCCGCTGAGCCCCGAAGAGAAAGCCAAGCTGCCGGACATGCCCTCGGCGTTCCTGCCGGCGGTGGCCGCTCCGAAGGCCAAGCCGTCGAAGACCAAGGGCCAGCCGCCGCCCGCCACCCCCGCCAACCAGCCGGAGTTTGTAGGACCCCGTGGCCAGCAGATACCCAAGCAGTAGCCTGTGGGGCAGCTTTGCAAGCTGCGGCCCGATTGGGGGTGCCCTCTGGGCCCGGGCCCCCGCCCGAAGGGCGGCGGTTGGCGCCATGTCCCTGCAACTCGCGGTCATCATGGTGCCCGTGCTCTTCGGCATGATGGGCTTCGCCATCGACCTGGGGCGCCTGTACCTGATCCGCGGCGAACTCAACCAGGCCGCCAACGCCATGGCTCTGGCCGCCGCCGCGCAACTGATCGGCACCACGGCGTCGCTCGACAACGCCACCGCCGCAGAGCAGCAATCGCTGGATGACTCCAATCACCTCGGGAACAAGTATAATTTCGGCTCGCTAGTGATCGGCCAGACCACCGGCAACCTCACGAGCACGGTCAACGACCCGGCCTTTTTCGCCACTGTCGCGGACGCCACCGGTTCGTCCGGCAGCACCGGGACGCAGGCCGACGGCACCACCGCGCGCCACGTCCGGATCAGCCTGACCGCCGACGCGCCGCTGCTCTTCTGGGGCATACTCTCGGTAGGGCAGTCGCGCAAGACCAGTATCGCCGGGCAAGCCCTGGCGGGAATCAGCGCGCCGCTTTGCACGGCCTGCGGAATCGAACCATTCGCCGTCGCCGCGGTGGATGCCAGCGATACCGTGAACTTCGGCTTCGGAGACCCCACCGCCGACACGCTCTACACCTTCGCCTTCGAATGCCTCCCCAGCGGCTCCACCACCAGACCGGCTAGTCTAGTCGGCACGGTGGTGCCGTACGCCATCATCAACCGCTACGACACCGCCAACGCCGTTCTCGACGAAACTCAACAATTGTACAAGGACGCCGCGCAAGGGCTGGTGGCCTCGTCCGATTCCAACCCTACCGGATCTCCCGTCCCCTTGGCCTGCGCGGGCATCAACGACGCTTCCGAGACGTTGTGGGCCAGCGCGGTTCCCGGCTCCTGCTCCTCCATCATTGTGCCCCCCAACAGCGTGTCCGAGGCGCTCTGCGGCCTGTACTCGCGTTTCGACAACAGCACACCCCCGGGCGTATGCACCACGGATGTGACCGATTTTTCCGACCTTTCGACGCTCTACCCGCCGGACACCGACATCGTCACCGGCGAGACCGATCCGTACATCGCTTACACCGGGAACAGGCGGCGCATCATCACCATTCCGATCGTGAACGTGCTGGCCACCAGCACCGCCGCCACCATGACGGTGTTAGGCTTCCGCCAATTTCTTCTGGAACCGAATCCGGACGGAACCTACCTCAACCCCAGCGACCCATTCGGGCGCTTCGTGGCGCAGTACATCGGCAGCCCGGCGCCGGTCCAGCAGGGTTGGTTCGACGACCACTTCGGGCTCGGCTGCCCCGTGCCGGTGGCTTCCGGCCCGGGAAAGGTGGTACTGCACCAATGAGGCGCGGGCGCAGAGGCAACATGGTTCTGGAGTTGGCGATGTGGATGCCGGTGGTCCTGCTCCTCATTAGCGGCGTCATCCAGTTCGGCAAGATCACCTACCTGTATTACACGCTGCGCAAGATCGAGTACGCCGTGGCGCGTTCGGTCGCGATCGGCAGCGGCGTCAATTTCTGCCCCGACGCCAGCGACGCCCAGATTCAGGGGGCCATCGACTTCGCGCTCACCGGCACTTCCGACGGCTCCGGAACGCCGCTGGTTTGGAATCTCACGCCCGGCATGATCTCTGTGACCACCGAATGCCTCGACCCCGTCACGGGTCTGCCGGGACCGTGCAGCAGCAGCGGCTGCGATGGCGCGGCAGGCGCCCAGCGGCCGGATTACGTGGTGGTGACCATCCCCGACGGCTACCCGGTCCAGCCGCGCCTTCCGTTCATCCTGCTGGACCCGTTCCAATTGAGGCCCACCGTGGCCGTCCCCTTCGGAGGCGTCTCATGAGGTTCCCTGGCCCCCGGCCCCTGGCCCCTGGCCCCCGCTCCGGGCAGGCGACCGTGGAATTCGCGGTGCTTTATGCGGGCATCGTCCTGCCCCTCACCTTCATGATCGTCTTCGTTTCTGAGATGCTGTGGGTATGGCACAGCGTGGCCGATTTTACGCGCGACGGCGCGCGCTACGCGGCCACCCACTGCTGGATGGCCGATGCCAGCAACGTCGCCGGAATGGGCGGGTATATGGCGACCCACGTGCCGGCCATGATCGATATGGACCAGTTCCAGACCGGCGCCGCGGGAATCCAGGTGCAGTATTTTCAGGCCGACCCGGCCAGCGGGGCCCTGACGCCCTTCAGTTGCGATTCCGGCGATTGCAGCGCCGGCTGCGTGCCGGACCAGGTGAGCGTGAGCATTACCAACTACAAGTTCACGCGCTTCTCGGCTTTTTTCAAGCTGCCCGCGGTGACCATCCCGCCCTTCACCACCAGCGTGCCCATGGAGAGCGCGGGCTGCGACGAATCGGGGAACTGCCTGCCATGAGAACATGTAGGGGCGAGGCATTCCTCGCCCGGAGGTCTTGTGCCTAACACCGCATTGATGGTCGCTTCGAGCGACGAACATTTCCGTGAGATGGTTCGCGACAACCTGCTCAACGTCCCCAACGCCAAAGTGGCCGCGGAGTACCAGGAGATCGCCGCCAACCTCTACATCCGGGTGTTGCAGGACCTGGAGCGGAATCCCAGCGCCGGCCTGATCGTGGATATCTCCGGGGACCCGGAGGGGGCCATCAAGGCCATCGAGAAGGTCAAGCAGGCCGCCCCCGATCTGTTCGTGATCGTCTCCAACTTTCACGCCGATGGCGAAACGGTGATCGCCTGCATGCGCGCGGGCGCCAACGAGTTCCTGTTGCAGCCCATCAAGCGCACCGATTTTCGCGACGCCATCGCCCGCCTGGAGCGTTCGCCACGCCACGCCGTGGCGGGCGAGAGCAAGCTGGGCCGGCTCTACACCTTCATCGGGACCAAGGGCGGCGTGGGCGCCACCACGCTGGCCGTGAACTTCGCCGCGGTGCTGGCGCAGCGGCGGCTTTCCACCGTCCTGATCGACCTCGACTGGGTGGGCAACGACGCCGCCATGCAGATTGGCGCATCCCCGCAGTACACCCTCATGGAAGTGGCGGAGAACATGGAGCGCATGGACCAGTCCTTGTTTGAAGGCTTCGTCACGCGCGACCCGCTGGGCTTTTTCCTGGTGGGCCCGCCCGATGCGCTGGAACACCACGGCCATTTCAGCGACCACATGTTCCGCGAATTCGCCACCTTCCTGGTGGAGAAGTACGACGCCATCGTGATCGATGGCGGGCGCGCGGTTTCCGACGAAGTGGTGCTGGCGGCGGCCCAGATTTCGGCCTCCGTCTTCCTGGTCATCGACCAGGAATTCCCGTCCATCCGCAACGCGCAGCGCTACATCAGCTTCCTGATGCGGATGGGCTTCAATCAGGACCAGATCAAGATCGTGGTGAACCGGTACAACAAGAAGATCGGCCCCAACATGGCCGCGCTGGAGCAGATCCAGTCCACGCTGAATCAGCCCGTGTTCTATGGGATTCCCGCATCGCCGGCGGTGATCGCGTCCATCAACCAGGCCCGCCCGTTTGTGGCCAATCGCGCACACGCGCCCGACCTCGACCGCATCTTCCGCGCGTTTGTGGACAAGGCCACGGGCGGAAAGAAGAACGAGCTCGCCGCGGGTGGCCGAACCGAGGCGGAGGCCGGGTAAAATGAAGGGAGCTTTCAGAGCCGCGAACGTAAGAGAGCGGTGTTTGTCTTTCTTCGGAGGTCCTCTTGGGTAGCCGCAGCCTTGTCCGGGCCACTTCGGGGGCCGACCGCTGGTTCGAAATCAAGAGCCTGGTGCATCACAGGCTGGTCAATTCGCTGACCTCCGAGCAACTCCGGGACCTGAACAAGGAAAATGTCCGCGGAGAGATTGGCGCGGTGGTGGAGAGGCTGGTCCTGGATGAAGCGCTCCCCATGACCATGGGCGAGCGCGAGAAACTGATCGAGGAAATCCTCGACGAAGTCTTCGGCCTCGGCCCTCTGGAGCCGCTGCTCAAGGACCCCTCCATCTCCGACATCATGGTCAACGGTTTCGACAACGTCTACATCGAGCGCGCGGGACGCGTGGTGGAAACCAACGTGCGGTTCAAGGACCAGGCCCACGTCCGCATGATCATGGAGCGCATCGTGTCGGCGGTGGGCCGCCGCATCGACGATTCCTCGCCCATCGTGGATGCGCGCCTGATGGACGGCTCGCGCGTCTGCGCCGTGATTCCGCCTCTCTCGCTCATCGGGCCGGTGATCTCCATACGGCGCTACGGGAAGAAGATCCTGTCTACCGAAGACCTGCTGAAGAACGAGACGTTTACCACGGGCATGCTGGATTTTATGAGCGGCTGCGTGGAGGCGCGGCTCAACATCGTGATTTCGGGCGGTTCCGGCTCGGGCAAGACGACCATGCTGAACACGCTCTCGCGATTCATTCCCGAGGAGGAGCGCATCGTCACCATCGAAGACACGGCCGAGCTGCAAATGCAGCAGGGCCACGTGGTGCGCCTGGAAACGCGCCCGCCCAACATCGAAGGCGCCGGCGCCATCACCCAGCGGGACCTGGTGATCAACACGCTGCGCATGCGGCCCGACCGCATCATCGTGGGCGAATCCCGCGGCCCGGAAGCGCTCGACATGCTGCAGGCCATGAACACCGGCCACGACGGATCCATGACCACGGTGCACGCCAATTCGCCGCGCGACGCCTTCTCGCGTCTGGAAACCATGGTCATGATGGCCAGCCAGCACGTGCCCGACAAAGTCATCCGCCAGCAGCTCGCCAGCGCCATCAACATCGTGGTGCACACCGCCCGCATGGCCGACGGCACGCGCAAAGCCACCGGTATCGCCGAAGTGGTGGGCGTGGAAAACGACCTGGTGGAGATGCAGGACATCTTCGAGTTCGAGCGCAGCGGCGTCAGCGCGCGGGGCAAAGTGGTGGGCCGTTTCCACGCCACCGGCACGCGGCCGATTTGCCTGGACCGGCTGAAGTCCTACGGCATTCACTTGTCGGCCTCCATCTTCGAGGAGGAACACGTGGTGAAGGAGAAGTAAGTGTTTCTTCTGGCCGCGTTCCTGATTTTTTCGGTGGCGCTGTTCGGCGCCGGCTATTACATCTGGTCGGTGCCGGAACACGAAGCTTCGAACATGCTGGGGACACGCTTGCGCGAGCTGCGCGCCAACATGCGCGGCCGGTCCAAGGGCGCGTCGGAGCTGCTGCGGCGCGAGCAGCGCGGCACGTTCGCTTTTTTGGGCGACCTGGTGACCTGGGTGGCCATGCTGCGCCGTTTGCAGGAGCTGATCGAACAGGCCAACCTGAAATACCGGGCAGCCGACGTGTTCGGTTTCAGCCTGCTGCTGGCGGGCGCCAGCTTCGTGGTCCTGGGCATCGCCGGCTCCAGCCTGCTGGTGGTGCGGCTGCTGGCGGCGGCCGCCATCGGAAGCGTGCCGGTGGTCTACATTGTTCGCGTGCGCTCGCGGCGGCTGCGCAGATTCGAGGAGCAACTGCCGGACGCCATCGACCTGTTCACGCGCACCATGCGCGCCGGCCACAACATCCACAGCGGCCTGGAGACCATCGCCAACGAGACCGGCGACCCGGTGAAGATGGAGTTCAAGAAGCTCATGGAAGAGCTGGCGCTGGGCTCGCAGTTGGAGGCCGCGCTGCACGGATTAGGCAAGCGCGTGCCCCTGATCGACCTCAAGTTCTTCATCACCAGCCTGATCCTGCAGCGGCAGACCGGCGCCAATATGGTGGCCGTTCTGGAGGGCCTTTCCGCGCTGGTGCGCGAGCGCCTGACCATGGCCGCCAAGCTCAAAGCGCACACCGCTCAACAGCGCTTCTCCGCCGGCCTGCTATGCTTGCTGCCCATCGTGGTGGGGCTGGGCTCCTACATCTTCAACCCCGATTACATCCGGCCGCTGTGGACCGACCCGCTCGGCAGCAGGTTTTTCACATACGCTATTGTCTCGGAGATCGTGGGGATTCTGGTGATCCGCAGGATCGCCAACTTCCGGGTATGAGGACCGCATGCTGACCAACGTGCTCTTCTTCCTGCTCTGCGGCGCCACGCTCAGCCTGCTGATCTGGACCGGCACGGAGCTTTTCCGCAACCAGGAAGACCCACTGGGAGACCGTCTGGAAGCGCTGCAATCGCAGGCCATGGTGGTGGCCGCGCGCGCCGAGCGCCGCAAGCGAGCCGGCCGCGGCCTGGACCGCTTTCTCTACGTGGTGGGCCTGTTCCCCGGCGGCGACGACTGGATGCGCGGCACCGAGAAGCTGCTGCACCAGGCCGGCGTACGCCGCAAACAGGCGCTGGCGGTCTACACCATCCTGGTGATCCTGTTTGTGCTCTCGCTGACGGCCGGCCTGATCTACCTACAGCGCAACAGCCCGGCGACCTCGCTGATCGGCGGCATGGCGGCGGTTCTCATCCTCGGATTCATCCTGCCCAAGCAGGTTCTCTACCGCATGGTGAAACGGTACCGCCGCAAGCTGCAGGAAGCCCTGCCCGACACGGTGGACCTGCTGGGCATCGTGCTGGGGACCGGCCTCAGCCTGGACCAGGCCATGATGCGCGTGAGCGAGGAGATGGACTACATCTACCCCGAGCTGGCCAACGAATTCGCCATGGTGGTGATGCAGGTGCGCGCCGGCCAGGAGCGCGGCACGGCCTTCAACCAGTTCGTGCGGCGCACGGGGATTGAAGATATCAAGTCGCTGGCGGCGATGATTATTCAGAGCGAGAAGTTCGGCACCAGCCTGGCGCAAGCGTTGAAAGTTTATGCCGACGCGCTGCGCACGCGCCGCCGCCTGCGCGCCGAAGCCTCCGTGGCCAAAGCCGGCATCAAGATGCTGTTCCCCATTGTGCTGTTCATTCTGCCGGCGCTATTCATAATCACGCTGGTGCCCGGCATGTTGAGCGTGCTGAAGGATCTAAAGCTGCTGGGGGCGCCGCGGTAGGCGGTTCCTTACGCGGCGCCGCTCTTGTCGATGGGAATCACGATCGCGGGGGTCTGCGGCTCGAGCGCCAGCAGCACCTGCTCGAGTTCCGAGTCTTGCAGGGGCTTGGAGAGCACGAAGCGGCCGTCGCCCTCGAAATCCGCGCATAGCTCCGCATCGTAGTGGTCCGACAGGAGAATGAACGCGTTCACGCGGGACTGCATCCGCTCCGATAGCTCCACCCAGTTCAGACCGGGGGCGTGGACGGAGCAGAACGCCGCGTCGAACCGCAAGCGCTGCGACAGTTCCAGGCCGGTATCGGCATTGACGACGGGGACTACGCGGAGCCCGCGCGCCGAGAGCAACGCCAGCATCTGGCGCTGGGCATTCTCGTCGGGCTCGATGACCAGCGCGGTCATGCGGCGGGAAAAATCGCGCGCCGGTCCGTTCAGGGACCCCACGCCCACCCGCTCTTTCGATGTGCTGGGCAACTCGACTTCGAAATGCGGGTCCGCCTGGCTGCTTTCGATGAGGCGCACCTCTCCACCGTGGCCGGCAATCACGCTGCGGGTGACGCCCACCACGGCGGCGGTCTCCTCGGGCTTGCGCGATCCGGGAGAGGCCGTGAACGCCACCTCCACCACCAGCCGTTTGGCCAGCACACTGGTGCGAATGGTAATGGCTTTCTGCGGAGCGTCGGCCAGGGACTGCTCGGCATGCACGAACAGGTTGAGAAAAACCTGTTCCAACTGGCCCTGGGAGCCCAACACGTAGAGCGGCTCGCGGCTGGTCAGATCGCGGACGCGAATGCCAGACGCCTTCCAATCGCCCTCGCGAAACTCGATGAGGTTTCGCAACAGGGTGGTGATACAGACGGGACGCGCCTCGAACTGCTCGGCGGCGGCGAACGAGACCAGCCGCGCCACCATGGAAGCGGCCTTACGGGCTTCGGCGGCAATTGCCGAGACCTCACGTTCGGCGGGGCCAATCAGCCCCTTGCCTTGCGCTCTGGCCGCCAGGTCCGAGATGGAAGAGAGGGGCGTTTGCAACTCATTGACGACGCCCGAAATCAACCGGCCGATGGCGGCCAGCTTCTCGGTTCGGAAAAGCTGCTCCTGTACGGACCGCTGGTCCAGCAGCCGGACGGCGACGCCGATCTGATTGCCCAAGTGCTGCGCCAGAGCTTGTTCGTCGGCGGTAAAGTCGCGGAGGCGGTCATCCTGATCCAGTTCGAGGACACCAACCACTTCGCCTTGGGCCAGCATGGGAACGAAAAGCAGCGACTGGGGAGAGCCGACGGGGTCCTTTCCGGCCATGGGGAACGGACTGCGGCCGATATCCGGAATCACGAGCGACGTGCGGTAGTGAAAGCACGCCACGGCGCCGGCCCGCGTTCCGCCGGACGGAGAGGACAGGGGAATCGAAACCGGCTGTTGCGCCTCGCCAACCACCGCGTCCAGAGTCTTGGCGCCGCGGTTGTAGATATATAACTGGACCCGGGTGACCCCCAGAATACCGGGCAAGGACTCCGCGATGCGCTTCAGAATGGTATCAGTCGAAGAGGCGCCCAAGATCTCTTCGCCAAGCTGATAGGTCTTCCGCAGGCGTTTGCGCTGCTTGCGAAGGCGGTGATCGTGGCTCCACAACAGGACAAAGACGATCAACACGCCGGCGACGCCGCCGGCCAGCACCAGCGGCGGGATAAACCAGCTCCGCGCGGCGATGGCAAGTTCCGCCGGACCGGCCGCCAACAACTCGAACCACTCATTGTACGGAGGATTCGGACAGTATTGTAAAGCCACCCCGGTGACCAGCACCGTGTCACCCACCTTGTACCCCGGTGCGCTCGAGGGCGGCTGATTCCGCGTCCGCGGGAAAAAAATCTTGTAGGCGGCTGCCGAGCCGGCGATCAAGGTATAGACCCCGGCGGGGGTATTGCCGATCTCCGTCACCCGTCCTTTGGTATGGACCAAGCGGCCCAGGTAGCGAAAGCCCTGGAGGCCCTGAATGGAAACCTCCGCTGGAGCGGGCGGCTCCTTACGGCCGGTGATTTCGATGCGCTCCGGCTTGATGGTGACCTGTCCGGCTATGGAGGAAACCGTGCCCACCACCTCGATTTCCTCGCCAGGATTTAGGGCGTCAAGCCGGGTATTAGGCTGCGGCACCTGGAAATCGGCGAGCACGGCGCCGAAGCGGCCGTCATCCATCGCCAGCAAGGTATAACCCGGAAAGTGAAAGGCGGGAGCGGAGACGACTCCGCGCACGGTGACCGTCTCGCCGCCATGAGCGGGGCCGTATTCGGGCGGCGTGCGGGCGCTAACCTCTTCCAGCGCAAGCTGTTTCTGCGCGGCCGCGGGGAAGGACAGGAGTGCCGCAAACGCCGCCGCCACGACGCGCGCACGTCTCGGACCGGCCGCTACTGGGCTTGCCACCATGGGTCGGGATCCCCGCCACAGAGATTATCTATGGATAGTTCCATATCCGGCAAGTAGCCGAAAGTAATACAAACCCTGTTAACCTTCGTATCGGCTACCAAACGGAGGCTAAATTCCGATTGTACCGAATCGCCGGCCAGCGCTCCCTAACGGCCGCGGCTCCGAATGGAGCGGTTTATTCGCCTTCAGGAGCGCTCCGCAGGTTGGCCAGAAGCCAGTTCAGGTAGTTCGTTGCCCCTTCCACGACGGGAAGGGCGAGCAGCTCCGGAACCTCGTAGGAGTGCTCCTTTTCCAGGACTGCGCCGATGGAGCCGAACAACTCGCGCGAAGACTTGACGACGAGCAGGCACTCATCGGCGGATTCGATGGCCCCCTTCCAACGGTAGTAACTGCGAATATGCGGAATTACGTTGACGCACGCGGCCAGGCGCCGGTCGAGCAGCAAGCGGGCGAGCTTCTCCGCCTCTTCCTGGGTGGCGCACGTGCTGAGAATGACAATTATGCCGGTCATCCGAAAAAAAACAAAGAGCAAAACAAGCAAGCAATGCTACTATTATGTTCCAGGGCCGCATAACATGAAAGCGCCGTTGAGCCGGCTGGCTTACATCATGGCATTCTTCGCAGTGATCAGTTATGCCTTTTTCACGTTACGCGGCCCGAAAGGCATACCCGGTCTGCTCGAAAAACAGCGCCAGATCCAGGAAATGGAAAAGCGCAACACTGCGTTGGCGCGGGAGATCGAGCAGAAGCTGGAGCATATCGACCGTCTCACCCACAGCAAGGCCGCGCAGGAGATGGAAATCCGCCAGCGGCTGAAGCTGGTGCATCCGGGCGAGAAGGTTTACATCGTCGGGGAACCGGAAAAGAAATAGGGGGCGGACGCCTTCACCGCCGGACGTCTCCCGCGATGCGCGCGTCGCGCAGGGTGACGGTCCGCGCGCAAATGTCGGCGACACTGGCGTCGTGAGTGACGATCAAGACGGTGGTGTGCATACGCTGGTGCAGGCCGCGGATGAGGCTCAGGATCTCCGCGCCGGTGTGAGTATCGAGGTTGCCGGTGGGCTCATCGGCGAGGAGCACGGGGGGATCGAAGGCCAGGGCGCGGGCGATGGCCACGCGCTGGCGCTCGCCGCCGGAAAGTTCCTCGGGGAGATGCTGGAAGCGGTGGTCGAGATCGACGAGCGTAAGTAATTCGCGCGCGCGCTGGTCGATTTCGTTCCGCGGCAGGCCTTTCAGGTGCAGCGGGAGGGCCACGTTTTGCACGCTGGTGAGGTTGGGCAACAGGTTGAAGAACTGAAAGATGAAACCGATCTTGTCGCGGCGCAGGCGGGCGAGGTCGTCATCGGAGAGCGAGGCAAGGGACTGGCCGTCAATGCGGATCTCGCCCGAGGTGGGCCGGTCGAGACCGCCGATCAGGTTGAGCAGCGTCGATTTTCCGGAGCCGGAAGGGCCGGCGATAGCCACCATCTCGCCGCGCTCGATGTGCAAGTCGATAGAATCGAGGGCCACCACCCGTTGCTTGCCGTCGTAGTGCTTGGAGACGCCGGTGAGCGAAATCATTGCGCAGACTCGATGATAGCGCGGGGCCTACTTGAACCAATAGGGCGTCTTCGCGGCCCAATCGGTCGCGGGGTAACGGCGGTGCAGCAGGTCGAAGGCGCGATGCGAGAAATCGCTGGTCTGGTTGCCGGTGCAGCCGTAGCGAGTGGCGCGGACGACGAGGTAGAGGGCTTCGGGGACGCGCGGGTCTTGGGGATGAGCGCGAGCGAAGGCGAGCGTCTGGGCGGCCAGCCAGTCGGGAGCGGATGGAAGCGACTGCAGCTTCTGCCATTCGGCGGCTGCCTGTGCGCGGGCGGCGGCAGGCAAGAAGGGCGCGCCCGGGGAGTCGCGGCCAGTTAGAGTAGAGCCCATCCACGGAAACACGTTGCTGGCGTTGACAGAGCACCACCAGTTCTCACGGAAGGGATCGATCTTCGCCGGCTCCTTGGTGTAGCGGCCGTAGCCGGAGTCCACGCGCGGGCGCATGCCGGGCGTTTTGAGCAGCGCGAAGACGTCATCGAAGCTGGGGGCGCGGGCAAGCAACAGCGCGCGGACCGAGATGACATCCTTGAGCTTCTGACGCACGGCATCCGGGAGCAGCGGACTGGTGGAGGCCTGCTTGAGCAGCGCCAGCGGGATGTCATGATCCAGGATGAGCGCGGAATCGCTATCGAGCAGGTCCGGTTCCGTATCGACGGTCCTCCATTTGGCGTTTGCGTCGCCTACGGGGCGGCGCGGAGCATATCGCAGAAACTCTTCGAAATTGCGCGCCAGGCGCATGCGTTCGGCGCGGAACTGGTTGCGCGCGGAAGCGGGCATATTGCCCGCCAGTAACTTATCGGCCAGAGCGCGGGCACCGTCAGGCGGCAGCAACCGCATTTGGTGGTAGTTGACCGTGATGTAGGCCGGCGAATCGGACTTCACCTTGCCGGCCGCGGCCAGGAGCTCGGGCACTGCGGCGTCACTGGGCTTCGAGACTTGCAGGGCGGCTACGAGCCAGGGCAGAGTGTGGCGGGCTCGCCAGTTCACGATGGCGCCGGCGCCTCCGGCCTGAAAGCTGCGGATCCATTCGGTGAGATCGTCGTTGGGCTGCGGCGCGATGTCTCCGTCGAACAGCATGCGGTAGTCGATGAGATCCTGGCCAATGGTGGTCTGCAAATCCGGCCGCACCAGGGCGAGCGCTAACTCGTGCATGCGCTGGGCGGGATGGAGATGCGCTGCAAGGTAGCCCAGCAAACGACTGGCGGGCGCGTGCCAGCGCGCGAATGCAGGGTCTGCCGCAATGCTCCGCAGTTCCCCCTCGGCCTGGGCGAACATGCCGGCGCGGATGAGGCAGCGCGCGGCCAGGTAGGGCGCGATGCCGTGCCACGGGGATGAAACGTCCGCGGCGATGGTTTCGAAATCCCGGCGTGCGGCGTCGTACTGCTCGGCATAGAATTTGGCGGAAGCGATCTGGTAGTTGCGGTCGGCCCGCAAACGGGGGTCGGAGGCAGCCTGCGGGATGGCTGCGCCCTGGGAGCAGTTGGAGAAGACCACGTCCTGCGCGCCAATCCACTCGGCGACGGCGCTGGTTCGCTGAATGCGTTCGAGCGTGGACGCGGCGGTGCGGAAGGCGTCGTCGTTGCAATTCAGATAGGTGTCGAAATAGCCTCGCTCATGCACCTGGCGATAGGGGTCGAGTTGGCGCAGTGGCTTGACGCCGGGAGCCTTGTTGCGTGCTACCAGCCAGGGATTCGTATCTGACATCGGCTGAGGAGACGGCAGGACTGCCCGGCGCTCCGCATCATTCAGGCCCACACCCGATAGATATCGATACGCGATCACCTGATACAGACGCTCGTACGTCGGCTGCACGATGCCGAGATGGCCGCGGGCGAATTCCTCCGGGGCCTCCGGCGAGCCGGTCAAATGGAACAAGGCCTCGGGCAGGAACGGGCCGCAGCCGGGGAGTTCGACGGGGACGGCCAGGATCAGTACCGCAATCAAGAGTCTCAGTGCCATTGGCGCACCTCGCGCAGCGCCGCCCCATAAGTGGCGGCGGTCCAGGGACGTGGGTTGAAGATGTAAAGACGGGCGGCCGCGGGCGGCTCGCGCAAAGGTTCATCGAGTGAGACGCCGGCGCTGGAGCGGCAGAGCGGCGGGCGGAAAGTACGCGCGGGGCGCTCGCCGGGACCCATTCGGAACAGCATCGGCACGGCTTCCGCCACGGGCAGACCGGCAATCCAGGTATCCGATTCGCACCACGACGTGAGGGCGGTGATGGAGAGCGGCGTCGATTGCGGAATGCGAGCGCGCAGGTCGGCCAGGAGGGCGCGGTAGAAAGGGCGTTGCGAGAGGGTGGCATCGAAATCGACCTGCAACGCGCGCACGCCGGGGATGGCGGCGGCCTCGGCGATGGCGGCGGAGGCGGCTTCGACGGGGGGCAGGGTGGAATCCCGCGGCTCCACGCGGACTACCGCCATCAACGTGGTTCCGGGCGGGTAGCGCAGCGGGTTCAAGCGTGGGCGCACGGACACAGCGCCGCCGCCGAGACACACGGTGCGGGCGAGAAAGGCGACGCCGGTGGCGCGGGGGTCGAGGAATTCCAGGTTCTCGGGACGCTCCCAGGCCCATAGGAAAACATGAGGGAATCCGGGCAGAGGGTCGGCGGGGCGCGGCCAGAGGAGCAGCGCGGCCAGCAGGAGGGCGGCTGCGGAAAGTGTCTTCACGCTGGTCCGTTGTAGCACGGGAGGGGCCAGAGGGAATCGGGCGGGCACAATTGGTATCCTTTGATTGATGCTCAGCGAGAAATTGCGCGAGTGCGGCGTGGTGGGCGCCGGCGGGGCCGGATTCCCAACCTACGTCAAGGCGCAGTCGCAAGTGGAGTTTGTGATCGCCAACGGCGCCGAATGCGAGCCGCTCATCCACAAGGACGCCGAGCTGATGAAGCAGTTTCCGGCGGAGATTCTGGCGGGCATGAACGCGATGATGGCGGCGACCGGTGCGAAGGCCGGCAAGTTCGGAGTCAAGACTAAGAACGCGGAGGCGCTGGAGGCGCTGCAGAGCAACCTGACATCGGACCGGATCGAGTTCGTGATGCTGGGCGATTTCTACCCCTCCGGCGACGAATACGAACTGGTCTACACCGCTACGGGCCGCCTGATTCCGCCGGCCGGGATTCCGCTCCAGGTGGGCTCGGTGGTGAACAACGTGGAGACGCTCTACAACGTGCACCTGGCGGAGCAAGGCGCACCGGTGACGCGGAAGTTTCTCTCGGTGTGCGGCGCGGTGAAGGAGCCCAAATCGTTTTGGGCGCCGGTGGGGACGCCATTTCGCGACCTGCTGGCCCTGGCCGGCGGCGCCACGGTGGCCGACTTCGGAGTCTTCGTGAGCGGCATCATGATGGGGACGCTGACGTTCGATCTGGACGACGTGCTGACCAAGACCACCGGCGGCCTGATCGTTCTGCCGCGCGACCATTACCTCATCACGCGCCGCACGCGGCCGCGTGTTGAGATGAACCGCATCGGCAAATCGGCCTGCGACCAGTGCAGCTACTGCACCGAATTCTGCCCGCGATACCTGTTGGGTTACGAGGTGCAGCCGCACAAAGTGATGCGCAGCCTGGGCTTCACGGTAACGGGCGGGAACATCTGGAACCAGTGGGCCGAGCTGTGCTGCGCATGTGGGCTGTGCACGCTCTATGCATGTCCCGAAGATCTGTATCCGAAGGAGGCGTGCGACCAGGGCAAGCAGGACCGGCGCGCGGCCGGGCTGAAGTTCACACAGACCAAGCCGGTGGAGGTGCACCCCATGAAGGAGTACCGGCGGGTGCCGCTTGCGCAACTGCGGCGCCGGTTGCAGATTGAGGAATACGAGAAGGCCACGCCATTCCAGGAAGTGGAATGCCGCCCCGCGGTGGTGCGCATCAAGATGCTGCAGCATACAGGGCAGCCCGCCGTGCCGGTGGTGGAGGAAGGCCGCAGGGTGAAGCGGGGACAGGTGGTGGGGCGCGTGGAAGATGCGAAACTGGGCGCGCACGTGCATGCGAGCATCGACGGCAAAGTGCGGAAGGCGACGCCGGAGTGCGTCGAAATTGTGGCATAAGCGATGGCGAACAATTCAATCGGTTTGATCGAGCTGTCGAGCATCGCCGCCGGCTTCCAGGTGAGCGATGCGATGCTGAAGGCGGCAGCCGTGGAGATGGTGCTGGCACGTTCGATTTGCTCCGGCAAGTACATGGTGATGGTGCGGGGCGAGGTGGGCGCGGTGCAGGCGGCGGTTTCGGCGGGCGCGAGCGCGGGCAAGTTTTCGGTGATCGACTCGTTCGTAATTCCGAACCTTCACGAATCGATATTCCCGGCCATCGCCGGCTCGGCGAAGATCGAAGCCCTGGAGGCGCTGGGCATCGTGGAATCGTTCTCGGTGGCTTCGCTGATTGAAGGCGCGGACGCCGCGGTGAAGGCGGCCAACGTGCAACTGATCGAAATCCGTCTGGCGATGGCGCTAGGGGGGAAAGCCTTCGTGACGTTGACGGGCGACGTAGCGGCGGTGGAGAGCGCGGTGGACGCGGCCGCGCAGGTGGTGGGCCAGAAGGGCCTGCTAGTGAACAGGGTGGTGATTCCGCGCCCGCGTCCGGAGCTGCTCAACGAAATGATCTGAGGCGGCGCGTGAGGGGGAGTGTGCGGGACGCGTGAGATTTGACACGTTGTCCGGGGGTCTGTTTAAATGAGAGTACACCACTGCTCCTCAGTAGCTCAATGGTAGAGCATTCGGCTGTTAACCGAAGG